>Ga0307374_10002736_pt1 | contig 30954 bp, 32 predicted proteins | sample OX3MG_FD_202532 | JGI IMG/M metagenome (GOLD analysis project Ga0307374, IMG submission 202532) | Soil microbial communities from Risofladan, Vaasa, Finland - OX-3 | ecosystem: Environmental > Terrestrial > Soil > Coastal area > Acid sulfate soil | place: Finland: Risofladan, Vaasa | collected... | reverse complement strand
GAGTTGCAACCCGAGCGACGACCAGCGCGGCTCTGCCGCCTACAAGGCGGCGATGGTCGAGGTCTGGACGCAGCGCACCATCGCCTCCTGCCTGGCCTGAGGGTGCCCGGGGGCGCCCGGGCCGGCAGCGCGGGCCGAAGCGGTACCGTGAGGCCGGCCGCACAAGCCCACCCGACCCATCAGAGGAAGTGACATGGAGCTGTCCAACGAGTTCGTGGTCCCGGTCGCGATCGACGACGCCTGGGCGGTGCTCACCGACGTGGAGCGGATCGCGCCCTGCATGCCGGGCGCCCGCCTCGAGTCGATCGAGGGTGACGACTTCCACGGCGTCGTGAAGGTGAAGGTCGGCCCGGTCACCGTCGAGTACAAGGGGACGGCGCAGTTCCTGGAGCGGGACGCCACCGCGCACAAGGCGGTGTTGAAGGCGAGCGGGCGCGAGACCCGCGGCCAGGGCAACGCCACCGCGACGGTCACCGCCGAGCTCTCTCCGGAGGGGGACTCGACGCGCGTCGCGGTGCGCACCGAGCTCGACATCACCGGGCGGGTCGCGCAGTTCGGCCGGGGGATGCTCGCCGACGTGAGCACCAAGCTGCTCGGTCAGTTCGTCGACCGCCTGGAGCGCGACGTGCTGAACGCGCCGGCGCCGAGCGAGCAGGGAGACGCCGCCTCACCTGCGGCGGGGGAGGAGACCGTGCGGCGTTCCGCCTCGACCGGTGGCGGCTCGGCGAGCGTGCAGGCCCAGGACGACACCCTCGACCTCGGCAAGCTGATGGGTAAGAGCGCCCTGCAGCGTGTCGTCGCGCCGCTCGTCGGAGTCGCCCTCGGCCTGCTCGTGTTCCTGCGTCGCCGCAGGGCCAAGCGACGCGGGTAGTTAGCCTTGACCGTCGTGCTGCAGCAACCGACGGGAGATGACTGGGTCGGCCTCACCGAGGAGCCGCTGCCGGTCGCCGAGGCGCTCGCCTGGGCGGTGGTCCCCGGCTGTGGGGGCCTCGTCACCTTCTGCGGCACCGTCCGCGACTTCTCCGACGGCCGCGACGAGGTGAGCTCGCTCGACTACGAGGCCTACCCCGAGCAGGTCGTGCCGCGCCTCGCGGCGCTGTGCGCCGCCGCGCGGGCGCGCTGGCCCGAGGCCGGCCGGATCGTCCTCCTGCACCGCGTCGGCCATCTCGAGGTGCGGGAGGCGGCTGTCGTCGTCTGCGCCTCGGCACCGCACCGTGCAGAGGCCTTCGCGCTCGCGCGCTTCCTGATCGACACCCTGAAGGCGACGATCCCGATCTGGAAGCTCGAGCGCTGGGCCGACGGCGAGGAGTGGAGCGACGGCACCTGTGAGATCGCGGACGTACCAGAGGCGCACGCGGTCGCGCACGGCCACCACGCCGGGCCGGCGGAATAGTGGCTGCGCCCGAGCCCGTCGCCGTTTCGCTGCGCGTCGGGAGGCCCCGCGAGGCCCCGCCGGCCGCCACGATGCCGACCAGCGGCCTCCTCGTCGACCGCTTCGGGCGCGTGCACACCGACCTCCGGCTGTCGATCACCGATCGCTGCAACTTCCGCTGCACCTACTGCATGCCCGAGGAGGGGATGACCTTCCTTCCCCGTGGCGAGCTCCTCAGCGTGCAGGAGATCGCCCGCGTCGGCGCGGTGGCGCGCGAGCTCGGGATCACCTCGCTGCGCCTCACCGGCGGCGAGCCCCTCTTCCGCCGCGACGCGCTCGAGATCGTCCGGCGCCTCGGCGCGCTCGGCTTCGCTGACCTCGCCCTCACCACCAACGGCACCGGCCTCGCCCGCCAGGCCGAGGCGCTGCGGGCGGCGGGGCTACAGCGGGTGAACATCAGCTGTGACTCGCTGCGCCCCGAGCGCTTCGGCGAGATCCGCCGCCGTGGCGCGCTCTCGCCCGTCCTCGAGGCGATGGCGGCCGCCGAGCGCGCCGGCCTCGGTCCGCTGAAGGTGAACGTCGTGCTGCAGCGGGGCGTGAACGACGACGAGATCGTCGACTTCGCCCGCTTCGCCCGCGACACCGGGCGGATCGTCCGCTTCATCGAGTTCATGCCGCTCGACTACGACGGCGGCTGGCGGCGTGACGAGGTCGTCCCCGGCGCCGAGGTGCTGGCCACGGTCGGCGAGGCCTACCCACTCGTCGCGCTGAGCGACCCCGATGATCCGGCGCCGGCGACGCGCTTCGCCTTCGCGGACGGCATCGGCGAGATCGGGGTCATCTCGAGCGTCACCGAGCCCTTCTGCGGGACCTGCAACCGCCTGCGGCTGACGGCCGAGGGCGCGGTGCGCAACTGCCTCTTCTCCGACGAGGAGCTCTCGGTGCGGCCGCTGCTGCGTGCAGGGGCTGACGACGCAGCCGTCGCCGAGGTGCTCCGCCGGGCCGTGTGGGGCAAGCTCCCCGGCCACGGCATCAACGACCCGGGCTTTCTCCGGCCGCGGCGCTCGATGTCGATGATCGGCGGCTGATGGCCCGCCTGCGCCTGTTCGGCCCGGTCCGCGAGGCGGCGGGCCTCGGCGAGGACGAGCTGCCCGGCGAAACCCTCGACGAGCTGCTGGCGGCGGCGCGAGAACGCTACGGGGCGCGCTTCAGCGCCGTCGCGGAGCGCTGCGTGGTGTGGGTGAACGGCGAGGCCGCGCCGGGCGGCACCCCCCTCGTGGCGGGCGACGAGGTCGCACTGCTGCCGCCCGTCTCGGGAGGCTGAGGCCGGGTCTCAGCTGCTCGGCGAGGCGTGTGGGTGCGGGTTCTCGCCGGCGAGCAGGGTGAGCACGTGCGGGAGCACGTCGAGGACGGCGCCGAGGCACTCGACCGCTCCGGCGGGCGAGCCGGGGGTGTTGAGGACGAGGGCGCTCCCGAGCACGCCAGCGGTGGCGCGCGAGAGGCGGCCGAGGGGATTGGCGAGGCGCATCGCTTCGGCGAGGCCGGGCGCCGGACGGTCGATCACCGCGGCCGTCCCCTCGGGGGTGAGGTCGCGGGGGCCGAAGCCGGTCCCCCCCGTCGTCACGATGACGCCGATGAATCCCTCGGCGAGCGCGCCGAGGGCCTCGGCGACGACTTCGCTCCCGTCGCTCACCACGACGCGCTCCTCGACGGTGAACCCGGCCCCCTCGAGCAGGCCGGCGAGTGCCGCGCCGGCGCGGTCCTCGGCGTGGCCGCGGCTCACCGAGTCCGAGACGGTGAGGATCTTCGCCCGGCTCATCGGCGCAGCGTAGCGAGGTGCAGCGGGCGGCCAACGGCGCGCGCCTCGGTACCATGAGGAGCGGCGACGAGGCCGCCATGAGCAGGCGAGGAGAGGCCGATCCGCGAGGTCTTCGACGAAATCGACCGCTGGCACGAGCACGGTGACGCGCTCGCGATCGCCCGCGTCGTGCGCACCGAGGGCTCGGCGCCGCGCGCGCCGGGCGCGGCGATGGTCGTAAACGCCGACGGCCGCGTCGCCGGCTCGGTCTCGGGCGGCTGCGTGGAGGGGGCGGTCGTCACTGAGGCGTTGCAGGTGCTCGAGGACGGCGCGCCGCGTCTCGTGCGCTTCGGCTACAGCGACGAGGTCGGCTTCTCCGTGGGGCTCACCTGCGGCGGGATCATCGACATCTTCGTCGCCCGCGGGCCGCTCGCGCAGCACAGCGAGCTCGAGGCGGCGGTCGCCGCCGGTGAGCCGGTGGCGGTCGCCACCGTTGTCGCCGTCTCCGATGGCGAGCCGCCCGCCCCCGGTGCCTTCACCTACCGCCCCGACGGCGAGCTCGCCCCCGCCGGGGGCGCGACGCTCGGGGCGACCCTGCTGCTGCACGAGGACGGGCGGTACTCCGGCAGCCTTGGCAACGACGGCCTCGATCGCGTCGTGCGCCGCGACGCCGCGGGGGCGCTCGCCGCCGGGCGCAGCGCGCTCCGCCACTACGGCCCGGCGGGCGAGGCGCGCAGCGAGGAGATCGCCGTGTTCATCGAAGCCTTCGCCCCGCCCCCGAAGATGGTGATCTTCGGTGCCGTCGACTTCACCGCGGCACTGGTGCGGGTCGCGAAGATTCTCGGCTACCGGGTGACGGTCTGCGACGCACGGGCGCCCTTCGCGACCGCCGAGCGTTTCCCCGAGGCCGATGAGATCGTCGTCGACTGGCCGAACCGCTACCTCGAGCGTGCGGGCGGCGAGCTGACGGCGCGCGACGCGGTCTGCGTCCTCACCCACGATGCGAAGTTCGACATCCCGGCGATCACCGGCGCGCTCGCGACCGGCGCCGGCTATCTCGGCGCGATGGGCTCACGGCGCACGCACGAGGACCGCCGCCGCCGCCTCCTCGAGGAGGGGGTCGCCGAGTCCGACCTCGAGCGCGTCATGGCGCCGATCGGCCTCGACATCGGCGCCGCCACCCCCGAGGAGACCGCGGTTGCGATCTGCGCGGAGATCATCGCCCAGAGGAACCGCCGAGACGCGGCGCCGCTGCGTGACAGCGGCCGACCGATCCACGCCGACCCCGACCTCGTCGAGGTGACACCATGAGCGTCGCCGCGGTCGTCCTCGCCGCGGGTGGCGGCAGGCGCTTCAGTGGCCCGCAGCACAAGCTCCTCACCCCCTACCGCGGGCGCCCGCTCGTCGTCGCCGCGCTCGAGGCGGCGGCCGGCTGTGGCGCGGACGCCGTCGCCGCCGTCGGGGGCGCGGTCGATCTCACCCCGCTGCTGCCGGGGGGGCTGGCCCTGCTCCACAACCCGGACTGGGAGGCCGGCCTCTCCTCTTCGCTCGCCGTCGCGCTCGCGTGGTGCCGCGAGAAGGGCCACGACGCGGTCGTGCTCGGCCTCGGCGACATGCCCGGCGTCCCCGCCTCGGCGTGGGCGGCGCTCGTCGAGGCCGACGGCGAGGTCGCAGTGGCGAACTTCGGTGGGGCGCTCCGCCCGCCGGTGCGCCTCGCCGCCACGGTCTGGGACGAGGTGCCGACCTCGGGCGACGTTGGTGCCCGCGAGCTGTGGAAGCGCCCCGGCACCGTCGAGGTCGCCTGTGAAGGGAGTCCGGTCGACATCGACACGGCGGACGACCTCTCCGCCTTCGAGGCCGCGGGTCGGTGAGCCCGCTCAGCCACCTCGACGAGCACGGCCACGCCTTCATGGTCGACGTCACCGGCAAGGCGCTGACGGCGCGCGAGGCGCGGGTCCGCTGCGTCGTCGCGCACGTGCCGAACAGCGTCGGCTTCCTGGCGCGTGAGCCGGCGGCGCTCGAGGAGGCACGCCTCGCCGGCCTCGGGGCGGCGAAGGCGACCTCGTCGTTGATCCCGCTCTGCCACCCGCTCCCGCTGGAGCGCCTGGAGGTGGCCTTCCAGCTCAGTGCGGAGTCGATCGAGGTCCAGGCGACGACCGCGACCCGCGGTCAGACGGGCGTCGAGATGGAGGCGCTCACCGCCTGCGCGCTCGCCGCGGTGAGCCTGCTCGGTGTGTGCCGCCGCCACGACCCGGGGGCGAGCGTCGAGGAGCTCACCTTGTGGGAGAAGCGGGGGGGCAAGAGTGGCGAGTGGCAGCGCGACGAGTCGGGGGCGATGCGCCACGAGGAGGCCGCGTCCGACGCCGAGGGGCGTAACCTCTCGCCGTGATCCCCCTCGCCGACGCCCAGGCCCGCGTGCTTGACCGCCTGCACGCCGCGACGCCCGTCGCGGTGCCGATCGACGAGGCACTGCACCTCGTCACTGCCTCTCCGGTGCTCTCAGGCGAGCAGGTCCCGCCCTTCGACAACTCCTCGGTCGACGGCTACGCGCTGCACGCCGAGGAGACCATCGCGGCCCCTGTGCGACTGCGCGTGGTCGGCACGCTCGCGGCTGGAGCCGAGGCGACGCACCCGATCGGTCCCGGAGAGGCGATCCGCATCATGACCGGTGCCCCCGTCCCGGAGGGGACGACGGGAGTCGTGATGGTGGAGGACGTCGAGGTCGACGGCGACGAGGTCCTCGTGAAGGTGAGCGTCCGCGAGGGCGAGTCCGTCCGCCGCGCCGGCTCGGACATCCTCGTCGGCGCCGAGGTCGTGCCGGCAGCGACCCGTCTCACCCCCGCCCATCTCGGGGTGCTGGCGAGCATCGGCCATGCCGAGGTGCAGGCCCACCCCCGCCTGACCGTCGGCGTGCTCTCGACCGGGGACGAGCTCGTCACCGACGGCAGCGCCCTCGGTCCGGGCCAGGTACGCGAGGCGAACCTCGATCTTCTCGTCGGGCTGCTGCACGAGGCCGACTGCATCCCGGTGAACTACGGCGTCGTCCCCGACGACGAGACGGTGATCACCGAGGCGCTCACCGAGGCCGCCGCGCACTGTGACGCGCTGATCACCTCGGGCGGGGTGAGCATGGGGGATTTCGACCTCATCAAGGTGCTCCTCGACAAGCTCGGTGAGATGGACTGGATGCAGATCGCGATCCGCCCCGCCAAGCCCTTCGCCTTCGGCTTCCTCCCCGGGCCACGCGGCAAGGTCCCGGTCTTCGGGCTACCCGGCAACCCCGTCTCCTCGCTCGTCAGCTTCGAGCTGCTCGCTCGACCCGGGCTGCGCAAGATGATGGGCCACCGCGAGCTCTTCCGGCCGCGCATCCTCGCCATCGCCGAGGACCGCCTGGCCCGCCCGCGCGGCGACGCCAAGCTGCACCTCATCCGGGTGCGGGGGGGCTTCGCCGGCGACGGCCGGCTGCACGTGAGCGCGACGGGCGAGCAGGGCTCGCACCAGCTGGCGAACAGCGCGGCGGCGGTCGGCCTCGCCGTGGTCGAGGACGGCCCGGACGTCGAGCCCGGCGGCGAGGTCCCGGTCCTGTTCTTCCACTGATGCCGTCGTCGGCGGGCGGGGCGCCGCCGCTCAGCTGAGCGGTCCGAGGCCGAGGCAGTCGAGCTCGATCGCGACGCAGGCGTCCTCCACGTAGTCCATCCCCGCCGCCGCGCACCGTGCCCTCGCCGCTTCTGAGGTGATGCCGAGCTGCAGCCACACCGCCCCGGCCGCGGCGGCGATCGCCGCCGCGGCCACGCCGTCGGCCTCACGGGGAGGGCGGAAGACGACGACGAGGTCGAGCGCGCCCGGGACCGAGGCGAGGTCGGGGTAGGCGGTGAGGCCGACGACCTCGGACACTGTCGGGTGTACGGGGACGACCTCATAGCCGTGACGGAGCATGCGCAGCGGGACGCGCTGCGCCGCCTTCGCGGGATCGGTCGAGAAGCCGACGACGGCGGCGCGCCTCGTCCGCCTGAGGATGTCGGCGATCAGTTCGGCCTTGTCCGTCGCTGCCACGTCGCCCCGCCCCCTTCGCCACGGCGCCGCGCCGGGCCATTGGTAGTTTGCCGACGTGGCGACACTGCCCGAGCTCTCGGTCACCGACTGGGCGGTTCTCGGCGCGCTCTCCTCTGGCGCCTCGCACGGCTTCGCCGCGGCGCGCCTGCTCGCCCCCGGCGGGGAGATCGGCCGCGTGTGGACGGTTTCTCGCCCACTCGTCTACCGCTCCCTCATCCACCTCGCGGCCGAGGGCCTCGTCTCGGAGGAGGGGACCGCCCCCGGCGCCGCCGGGCCCCGGCGCAGGGTCGTCTCGCCGACGCGCAGGGGGGAGCGCGCCCTCGCGGCGTACCTCGTCAGCCCGGTCGCTCACGTGCGCGACTACCGCTCCGAGCTGATGCTGAAGCTGCTCCTCCTCGACGGCCGTCCGGAGGAGAAGCGCACCCTGCTGCGGGCGCAGCGCACCTCGCTCGCGCCGATGTGCGCCGGTCTCGCGCTCAGGCTCGAGCAGGCCGAGGGGTTCGAGGCGGTGCTCGCCCGCTGGCGCCTCGACAGTGCGCTCGCCGCGCTGCGCTTCCTGGAGGGCCTCGGCGACCGGGAGCCGCGCGCGCCGGGGCGGTAAGGTAGTCACATGCTGACTACTCGCAGGACGCGCTGCGGCACGCTCGCGTTCGCCGCCCTCGTGGGCGCGACAGCTGGCGCCGTCGCCCTCCCGGCGGGCGCCTCGGCCGCGCGCTCCGGCCCCGTCAGCGTGTACTACGCGGCCTCGCTGCAGGACATCATGGAGCAGCACGTCGGCCCGCGCTTCGAGCAAGCGACCGGTTACGGCTTCACCGGCTTCTCCGGAGCATCGGGGACCCTGGCCAACGAGATCAAGGGCGGCATCGCGCGGGGCGACGTGTTCGTCAGCGCCAACGCCGCGACCAACAACATCCTCGAAGGCGCGAGAAACGGGAACTGGGTCTCCTGGTACCTCGCGATCGCCAACTCCCCGCTCGTGCTCGGCTACAACCCGCACGGCGCCTTCGCCGCCGCGCTGAAGAGCGAGCCGTGGTTCAAGGTCGTCACCCGGCCCGGCTTCCGCATCGGCCGCACCGATCCCGCCGTCGACCCGAAGGGCAAGCTCACCGTGCAGGCGATCACCGCCGCCGTGCAGGTCTACGGCTCGACGGCGCTGAACGCGATCACCACCACGAGCTCCGACGTCTACCCGGAGGCCTCCCTCGTCGGAGAGCTGCAGTCCGGCCAGCTCGATGCCGGCTTCTTCTACGCGAGCGAGGCGAAGGGCGCAGGGATCCCGGTGGTGAAGCTCGGCAAGCTCTTCCTCGCCGCGACCTACACGGTGAGCGTGCTGCGCAACGCGCCCGACGAGAAGGGCGCCGAGGCCTTCGTGAAGTACCTTCTCTCCAAGCCCGGGGTCGCCCTGATGCGCAAGGAGGGACTCACCGTCGTGAAGCCGCGCCTCATCGGCCCGCTCGCCTCGGTCCCACGTAGCCTGCGTCATCTGATCCCGACGCCGTGATCGCCGGGCCGCGGGCCCGCACGCTGCGGCTGCTCGGCGGACTGCTCGCCCTCTACCTGGCGGTCCCGCTCGGGGCCTTCCTCGTGCGCCTCGCCCGCAGCCCGAACCCCGGCTTCGGCCTGCCCGGGCTCTTCCCGGCGGCGCTCGTGTCGGTCGAGACGGCGTCCATCTCGGCGGCGGTGATCGCCCTCTTCGGGCTGCCGCTCGCCTACCTCCTGGCCCGCAGCCGCCACCGCCGCACCGCCACCGCGGTCGGCCTCGTCGCGCAGCTCCCGCTCGCGTTGCCGCCGCTCATGAGCGGGATCCTCCTCATCTACCTCGTCGGCCCCTACAGCGCGCTCGGCCGTGCCTTCGGTGGCCACCTCACGGACACGCTCACGGGGATCGTGCTCGCGCAGTGCTTCGTCGCCGCCCCCTTCCTCGTCTCGGTGGCGCGCGCCGCCTTCTCCGAGATCGACCCCGCGCTCTTCGACCTCGCGGCGACGCTCGGCCACCGCGAGTACGGCCGCTTCTTCCGTGTCGCGCTCCCCGCGGCGCGCGGCGGCATCGCGGCGGGGCTGCTCCTCGCCTGGCTGCGCGCCTTCGGCGAGTACGGGGCGACCCTGATCCTCGCCTACCACCCCTACTCGCTCCCGGTCTTCACCGACCTGCAGTTCGCCGGCGCCGGCCTCACCGACACCGAGGCGCCGACGGCGGTCGCGCTGTTCGTCGCCGCGGCGGTGGTGCTCGTCGCGCACTTCGCCACCGTGCGGCGCGGGCACGGCCGGGGTGGGGCCCCGGCGGTCGCTCCGAAGGCCGCTGCGCCGGCGCGGCCGCTGGCCGTCTCGTTCTCCCTGCACGCGAGGCTCGGGGATTTCTCGCTCTCGCTCGCCCACCGGGGCAGTGCCCCCACGCTCGCCATCCTCGGCCCCTCCGGTTCGGGCAAGTCGGTGACCCTGCGGGCGATCGCCGGCCTGCTCGGCCCCGGCGCCGGCGAGGTCGCCTTCGACGGCCAACCGGTCGCCGGGGTTCCGGTCGAGGCCCGCCGGGTGGGGTACGTACCCCAGAGCGGCGCCCTGTTCCCCGGCCGCACCGTGTGGCGGCAGGTGACCTTCTCGAGCTCGGTCGACGACGGTCTCGCTGCCTACTGGCTGGAGCGTCTCGGCATCGCCGCACTTGCCAACCGCCTGCCCGACCGCCTCTCGGGAGGTGAGCGCCAGCGGGTGCACCTCGCGCGTGCGCTCGCCTGTTCGCCGCGTCTGCTGCTGTTGGACGAGCCCTTCTCGGCGCTCGACGCGCCGGTGCGCGAGGCGCTGCGCGACGAGTTTCGTCGCCTGCAGCGCGAGGAGGGCCTCTCGAGCGTCCTCGTCACCCATGACCCTGTCGAGGCGGCGATGCTCGCCGAAGAGCTGCTGGTCGTCGCCGAGGGGCGCCTCCTGCAGGGTGGGCGACGCGAGGACGTCTTCTCCCGTCCCGCCTCGCCGACGGTCGCCCGCCTCGTCGGCATCGAGAACGTCCTCTCCGGGATCCTCGCCGCTGGTGTGCTGCGATGCGGCTCGCTGCACATCGCGCTCCCTGCGACGTCAAGAGGCGCCAGCACCGACGGGAGCAGCGTCCAGTGGTGTCTCCCGACGGCGCGGGCCCGCCTCGTCGCAAGCGGAGAGCACCAAGTGTTGGTCCTCGACGTCATCGACCGCGGCCTTCGGCGGGTGGCCCGCTGCGAGACCGGAGGCGGTGTGCTGCTCGCGGAAGTCGGCGGTGGAGGGGCGCCGACGGTGGGGGAGCGGGCGGGCCTCGATATCGACGCCGACGCCCTCACGTGCTGGCCGGCCGCGGAGGAATGACGCCCGGTCAGTCGTTCTTGTAGAGCTCCTCGGGCATCTCCGAGGTGAGGCCGTTTGCCTTCAACTTGGCCTCGAAGAGCTCGCGCACGTAGGGGTCCTCTTCCGAGTAGCCGATCGAGCTTCCCCCCTCGCGCATGTTGAGGTTGCCGCTCACGACGGTGCTGTTCTCGTCGCCGTCGTCGCGTCCCATCGAGGCCCGCAGGTTGGTCGGGCCTCCCCAGTAGTTGATGACTCGGAAGTGCTCGCGGCTCACGTTGAAGTGCTGGTGGAACCAATTGCCGCCGCCGGGCGCCGCCGCGACGAGGCCGCCCGAGATGTAGTCGAGGACCTCCACCTCGTCGCCATGCCCGTTCTTCCACGGCGTAGGGCCGAGCTCACGGTGCCAGTTGAAGGTGTACCCGGAACCCCGCAGGCACACGAGGACGGCGCCTGCCGCGTGCCAGTGGCCACGGAAGTAGCGGCCGGCGGGGCACTGGGAGATGAAGCCGCCGTGGTCGTACTCGAAGCCCCGCCAGCCCGGCTGGATCCGGCGGTAACCGGGCATCCGCTGATTGTCGAGGGGCAGCTCGCAGTTGATGATGTCGGGGTAGAAGTTCGACCGCGTCTGGGCGCGCTCGTTCACCGGCACCTTGTAGATCTTCTCGTCGAACTTGTAGAAGTCCGGGTCCTCTGAGTAGTGGGCCTTGAAGATGTAGTCATTGTTGAAGACGAAGTCGGCGTCGCGGTGCAGGTTCCAGACCGGCGGTGCGTTGTTGGTGGCGATGATGAGCACCCGTTCGTTGGTGGCATTCACCAGCCGGTGCGTGACGTTGGGCGGGAAGTACATGAGCGATCCCGGCTGCCACTCGGTGATCTGCTTGCGACCCGAGCCGCCCTCGACCCAGGTCTCGGTGGTGCCCCGCCCCTCAAGCACCAGATAGAACTCGTGGTACAGGTGGCGTTCGGCGTTCAGCACGCCGCCGCCCGGGATCTCGAGGACATACATCCCTTTGATGCCGTCGAGGCCGTCAAGGTACAGGTAGGCGCCCTTGGCCCCCATGCGGGCCCAGTCGCCGAGTTCGAGCTCGCGCACGTCGTGTACGCCGATCCCCTTGAACACCGGGATCCCCTCGGACTCGATGAACTCGAGGTAGGGGGACTTCACCTTCTCCCAGGTGCGCAGGCCCGCCCGACTGCTCTCTGCGGTGGGCTCTTCGAACAGCTCCGTGTCCAGTTCCGCCATCTCGTCCCCCTGTGACCCCACGGCACCGGCGGCACCGGCCCGCCGAGCACTCTCGCGCGATCCGCGGCGAGAGAAAAGCAACGCTGGTCACAGATGAAGAGGACCCGGCGCGGCGCTCGGGCCCTCTTCATCTGCAGGTGACGGTGCTCAGTCGGTCTTGTAGAGCTCCTCGGGCATCTCGGACTTGAGGCCCTCGGCGGCGAGCTTGGACTCGTAGAGCTCGCGCACGTACGGGTCCTCGACGGAGTAACCGATGGAGCGGCCACCCTGGGAGATGTTGAGGTTGCCGCTCGTCACGCCGTTGGAGCTCTCGTCCTCGTCGTCCTTGCCCATCGAGCCGCGGATGTTGGTCGGGCCGCCCCAGTAGTTGATCACCCGGAAGTGCTCGCGGCTCACGTTGAAGTGCTGGTGGAACCAGTTGCCGCCACCGGGTGCAGCGGCGACGAGGCCGCCCTGCACGTAGTCGATGACCCGCACCTCGTCGCCGTGGCCGTCCTTCCAGGGAGTCGGGCCGAGGTCACGGTGCCAGTTGAAGGTGTAGCCGGCGCCGCGCAGGCAGACGAGGACCGCGCCTGCGGCGTGCCAGTGGCCCCGCGAGTAGCGCCCCGGCGGGTACTGGCTGATGAAGCCGCCGTGGTCGTACTCGAAGCCCGGCCAGCCCGGCTGGATCCGGCGGTAGCCGGGGAGGCGCTGGTTGTCGAGGGGCAGCTCGCAGTTGATGATGTCCGGGTAGAACGAGGTGCGGGTCTGGGCCCGCTCGTTCACCGGCACCTTGTAGACCTTCTCGTCGTACTTGTAGAAGTCCGAGTCCTCCCGGTAGTGCGCCCGGAAGATGTAGTCGTTGTTGAAGATGAACTCGGCGTCGCGGTGGATGTTCCAGATCGGTGGCGCGTTCGTCGTCGCGATGATCAGCACCCGCTCGTTGGTCGCGTTCACCAGCTTGTGGCTGACGTTCGGCGGGAAGTACATGAGCGAGCCCGGCTGCCACTCGGTGATCGTCTTCTTGCCGCTGCCGTGCGGCCCCTCGACCCACGTCTCGGTCGTCCCACGACCCTCCATCACCAGGTAGAACTTGTGGTACAGGTGGCGCTCGGGGTTGGTCTGGCCGCCGCCCGGGATCTCCATGACGAACATCCCCTTGATGCCGTCATTGCCGTCCAGGTAGAGGTAGTGGCCCTTCACGCCGGTGCGTGCCCAGTCGCCCATCTCGAGCTCGCGGACGTTGTGCACGCCGATCCCCTTGAAGATCGGGATCCCCTCGGACTCGATGAACTCGAGGTACGGCGACTTCACCTTCTCCCAGGTGCGGAGTCCCGCCCGGTTGCTCTCCTCGGTGGGCTCCTCGAAGAGCTCGGTGTCCAGTTCGGCCATTTCTTTCCCTTCTTGTTGTAACAATCAGGCTCGGCGATTCGGCCTCCGGGCGCGCGGGGCCCCGAGGAAGCCTCAGGAGTTTAGTCCCGGAGGCGCCCGGCGCAGCTTGGGGCGGGTGCGCGTCAGTCCGTGGGGGTTGGGAATAGCAGCGACTTCACGACAACGGGGAGCGCGCCGGTGCCGGGCACGAAAGCGCCGACATCGAGGTAATCGAACTCGGAGACCTCGATACCGTCGATCGCGAGCACGGGCACCCCGCCCTCGGTCATGTCCTGGATGTGCTTACCCAGGAGGCCGGCGATGTCCATGTCGCAGACGATGATCAGCGGGACCCGCTTCTCCTTCAGGATCTCGGGGCCGGCGGTCTCGATGAAGGCGCGCGACAGGGTGTCGATGCGCGTGTAGGTCGCCGAGCCGCCCCAGGCCATCGCGATCGCGACGGCGTCGGTGTCGACCGCCACCTCGCGCAGCGCGAGGGTGCGCGCCACCTGCTCACGGATGACCTCGAAATCGAGCTCGTCCTTTGAGAGGTCGATGCCGGGGTTGATCACCGGGACGTTGCGCAGCGGCACGAGCTCTTCGTTGGTCGCCCACACCGTGTTGCCCGAGAGCTGCAGGCTGTACTGCGAGGCACCGAGCACCGTGGCGCGGATGCCCTTCGGCGGCTCGTGGATGGCGATGCCCTCGCGCCGCACGATCTCCATCACCGCCGTGGCGAGCGGGCGGCCGGTGTCGTTGAAGAGCTTGGTCTCGCGGTCGTAGATGTACTCCGAGATGCCGCCCGAGAAGGTGACGAGGTCGATCTTCTCGTTCTCCTTGGCGCCGAACAGCGGCGGCGTGCGCAGCAGCCGGGCGTCGGGGGTCACCGAGGGAAGGACGCCACCGTGCGCGAGCACCTGCTCGGCCTCGTAGGTGACGAACTTGCCGAGCACCTCGTCGGTGAGCTTGTCGCCGGGGGCGAGCGCGATGCCGAGGGACTCAAGCATCATCTTCGCCGGCTCCTCGATGCGCACCACGTTGCGGTCGTCGTCTGTGACGATGAGACGGGCGCCGATGTCGATCGCCGCGACGCGCATCAGCTTTCCGTTCGCCACCCACGAGTACTTGATCGTGCCGCCACCCATGTCGATGTGGGAGATCGAACGCATCGGTTCGCGCGAGAGGGCCTCGATCCCCGCGCCGCGGCTCGCGAGCGTGGCTTCGATGGCGTCGCCGGCCGAGACGGCGACGAACTTCCCGGCGTGCGCGCTGAACAGGTCGGCGATCGCCCGCGAGTTGTGCTTCGCGAGGGCGAGGCCGGTGAGGATGATGGCGCCGGAGTCGATGTCGTCGTTGGTCAGCCCCGCCGCCCCGTACTGGCTGTCGATGAACGTACCGAGGGCGTCGGTGTCGATCGTCGTCGGATCCGAGAAGGGCGTGAGCATGATCACCGACTCGTAGATCACCTCGCGCTTGGTCACGACGAAGCGGGTGTCCATCCGCTGCAGCTCGAGCGCGGAGAAGGACAGCTGCGAGGTCGCCGAGCCGATGTCGATACCGACGGTGGTGAGACGGACCACGTCGTCGATCGCCAGCGAGAACAGGCTGTGGGGCTCCTCTGCCCAGTCGTTGGCGCTGTCGGTGTTCGTCATCGTCTCTCCTTCTCGGCGCGCGACGTGCGCGCCTCTTCGTGGACTCGTCCCCGAGCCCGTGGCGGCCGGTCGACGGTCCTCGAGAGGTGCCATAGCCGTCACGCCCAGCACCAAGCTCGCCGACGAACGGCGCGACGGCACCGGTCGGTGAACCCGCGGCTGGGTCGCTGCGCGGCGAACGCTAGCGGCAGCTCGCAAATTCGGTCAAGAATCGAAGTATTTCCCGGCGGCGCGCGCGGCCTTCTCCTTTAGCAGCTGGCGGCGCCGTGACGATCGCGCGCCGGGCCGGGCACGCGCCGCGCCCGTCGCGCCCCAGCCGTCTCCTCAGATGAGTGCGGGTCGGACGTTCAAGGTCCGGAGGATGTACTCGCGGAGGTCGACGGCCTCGGTGGTAGCTCGGACGTTGGAGGACCAGCGCGGCCGGGCGAACGGCACGTCGACGATCTCGAGGATCCGGCCGGGCGAGGTCCCGAACAGTGCAATGCGGTCCGACAGGAAGACCGCCTCGTCGACGTCGTGGGTGACGAAGACCGTGGTCATGTGCAGCGTGGAGTAGAGCTTCTCGAGCTCCACCTGCAGCGCCTCGCGCGTGAAATTGTCGAGGTGGGCGAAGGGCTCGTCCATGAGCAGCACCTTCGGCTCGAGGGCGAGGGCGCGGGCGATGCCCACGCGCTGCTGCATCCCTCCAGACAGGGTGTAGGGCGGGACCTCGGCGACGCGGCCGAGGCCGACCAGGTCGAGTGCCGCGAGCGCACGGCTGCGGCACTCGTCCTTGCCGAGGCCGCGCGCCGCGAGCCCGAGCTCGACGTTCTGCCGGACGCTGCGCCACGGGAGGAGCGCGACGTCCTGGAAGACGAAGGCCATCGACCGGGAGACCCCCGTCTGCACGACGCCCTCGAACCGCACGGTGCCGGAGTCCGCCTGGGTGAGATGGTCGAGGATCCGTAGCAGCGTCGTCTTCCCACAACCGCTCGGGCCGACCAGGCTGAGGAACTCTCCCTCGCGCACCGCGAGCGAGACGTTGTCGAGCGCGACGGTGCGCGTCGTCTTCATTTCGAACGTCTTGCTGATCCCCGTCGCCTCGAGCACGACCGGTGCGCCCGATACCGACCCCCCGCCGTCGTGCCCCGCGAGTTCGTCGTTGCGTCCTGTGAGTGTCACGTCGCTCCTTGCGTTCCTGTGCCGAGCCGCATGCGGGCCGGCGGACCGATCACCGCCTGCCGAACGAGCTCGTCTCCCGTACCCAGTTGAAGAAGGTCTTCTCGATGAACTTGAAGACGAAGACGAGAATGAGGCCGATCACGGACGTCACCGCCAGGACGGCGAGCATCTTGTCGGTCTCGAGGTTCGTGCCGTACTGGAGGATGAGGTAGCCGACCCCCACGTTGCTGAACTCCATCTGCGCCACGATCAGGCCGACGAGGCTCGCCGAGGCGGCGAAGCGGGTGCCGGCGAGGATGTAGGGGATCGCGCCGGGCACCCGGATTCGCCAGGTGACCGCCCGGTCCGAGAGGCCGAGCGAGCGTCCAACGTCGACGTACAGGGCGCGCACGTTCTTCACGCCGGCCATCGTGTTGAAGAGCACAACGAAGATGTTCGACAGCACGGTGAAGATCACGCGCCCCTCGCCGGAGATCCCGATCCAGACGATGAGTAGCGGGATCAGTACGACGCGCGGCGTCGCATTCACGAAGTTCACGAAGGGGCTCATCAGCCGCTCGAACCACCGGTAGCGACCCATAAACACGCCGAGCGCGAGCCCGCCGCTCAACCCGATCCCGAGCGAGATCGCCCACTCGGTCATCGTCGTCGACAGCGCGTGGCCGAGGGTCCCGGACTCGATCAGGTAGCGGTAGTCGCCGATGATCGCTCCCGGGCTCGAGAACTCGATCGGGTTCACCCAGATGCTGCTCAGCTGCCAGGCGCCGAGGAGCACGGCGATCGTCGTGAGCGGGAGCGCGAGGCGGAGCCATCGCTCTCTCGACCTCGGTGCGGGGCTCGAGATCGAGCGCACCTGGTCGATGTCCTCATCGGCCGGCCCCTCGCCGAAGGTCGCGACGACACCGGCGACGTTGCTCATCGTCTCCCTCCCTCCACGCTTTCGAGCGACGCGTTACTCATCGGACCCTCACGAGTGCGAGGCGAGGTCACGGATCCACGGGAAGAACTTGCGTTGTGCCGCCCAGACCATCCAGAACAGGAGGAACGCGAGGGCGGTCGCCGAGAGGATCGCGGCGATCAACGAGGAGACCACGCCCTCGTGGGAGTAGATCTCGGTGAGCCCGCCGAGGCCGGCGTCGCCGACCTCTTGGCCGCCCAGCACCATCCCGAGGATCGCTCCCGCGAGGCTGAGGCGAAGGCCGGTGAAGATGAACGGAGCCGCAGCGGGGAGGACGACCTTGCGCAGCTGGTCGATCCGCCCGAGGCCGAGGGAGCGCCCGACGTCGTCGTAGACGCCGCTCATGCTGCGCACGCCGATCCAGGTGTTGATCAACGTCGGCCAGGTCGCCACGACCACGATGAACGAGACCCGCCCGGCGTAACCGAGGCCGAACCAGTTCTCCATGAGCGGCAGCAACCCGATCGTGGGCGTCGCGATCGCGAGCGTGACGAGCGGGTCGAGCGCGAACTGGATGTACCGCACCCGCCCCATCGCCGTGCCCACCGTGAGGGCGATCGCCACCGCGATCGAGAAGCCGATCGCGGTCTCGCCGAGGCTCTCGAAGAAGGCGCGCGGCAGCTGACCGCTGGCGACGACGCTCCGGAAGGCGCGCGCCACCGCCGAGGGCGTGGAGAAGAGGTACTGCGCGTGCGGATACCTGCCCCCGTACCACTGCCAGGCGGCGATGAAGGCGATGACCGCGAGGAGGCCGAGCCCCCGCCCGTCCCAGCGACGAAGCGCAGCGCGGACGCTCGTCCCGCGCGTGCCTCCAAGCTCGGTGCGAGCGTCCGGCAGCGCTCCCGGCGCCGGCTTGGTGATGACGTTCACCCGGTCACCTTTCGATCCTCGGCACCGACGCGGGGTCCGGCGCCGCGCTCCTCAAATGGCACGGCACGAGCTTCGGCTCGCCCTAGTAGGCGCGCTGGTGGGCCTGGTAGACCTTCCAGGCGGCGGTCCAAGGCCCGTAGTCGGCGACCTGCTTGAGCGGGCGGATCCCGGCGCCGTTGATGTCACCAGCGTTCTTGTAGAAGGTGTAGTTCTTCTGGATGACACTCGGTGAGAGGTTCGCCTGCGAGAAGGGCCAGAGGTCGGGATACGAGAACGCCTTCCGCTCGGCGGCGACGGCCGAGAGGGGGTCCGCGTTGGTCGTGTACCCCTCGGCGTAGTTCTCCCACGTGGTCGGCTGGGTGTTGAAGATCTTGACGGCGTGGATGTAGGCGAGACAGATCGCCTCAGCGACCGCGGGGTGGCTGGACAACCAGGACGGCCGCGCGCCCCACCAGCTGTCGGCGATGGTTGGGAGCAGCGTGGCGGCACGCGCCAGCACCACGAGGTTCGGCTGCGAGGTGCGAACCTTGGTGAGGTTCGAGACATGGATCCAGGCGGCGTCCACGCGTCCCGTCGCGAGCAGCGTCGCCAAGGCCGAGGATCCCCCGCCACCGGCGCTTATGTAGGAGATCTCACTCGCCGAGAGGCCCGCCTTCTTCAGCAGCGCCGGCATGATGTAGTAGTCGGGGCTGGTCGTGCTGCCGATCCCGATCACCTTGCCCTTCATCTGCTTGAGCGAAGTGAAGTCCCGGGATGCGAAGACGTAGTCCTGGTGCGACTGGTTCGCCATGAAGATCTCGAGCGGCAAGTTGATGATCGTCGGCATGTCACTGTTCGCCGCGTCGATGCTGCCGCTCAGCACCGCTTCCTCACCGGTAGGAGAAGAACCGAGGGTGAGACTCGAGTTCGCTCCCCACTGCTTCAGGGTCTGGGTGACGATGTAGCCGAGGGTGTCCTCGGCACCCGCGTGGCCGGCAGAGGTCGCGAGCGGGATCGTCAGCCCCGCGAGGTTCGGTACGCCCCGCTTGGTGAGGACCAGCTTGCGGTCCGTCGTGGCATGCGCCGCCGCCTGATGCGGGCGTGTCGATGCGCTTCCCGGCGACCCCGCGGCACCAAGCATCACCGGCCCCAGAACGACAAGCGCGATGAACAACCGCCCGCGAACCTTCATATCGATGACCCCCCCCTAGATCCCCTGTAATCCGGGACCAACTGTAGGCGACGCCCGCTGCAGAAAACCTATTGGTAGTGAACGGCGGAGGCGATTGACATCGCATCGGTGCTGATCGGCAAGTCGATCGTAAAATTCATCGCCACGTTCCTACAGCCAGAGGTCGTGTAGCGGTGACCGGCCAGGGTCATAATAGAGCTCCGGAGCCAATTTCGATGTAGCTGATTACTTCTCAATAACCGGCACGACGAGTTCCGTTTGAGGCGCACCCAGCGGCACGCCGGACTTCACGATGAATCCGCTCAATCATGCGCACCTGCGCTGCCTCCCGATCGCGCCGCGTCCGGCCAGTCGATCGCCTCAGCTCGTCACGCCCCTCGCGATGACCTGCACGAGCAGGTCCCGTGCCGGGAGTCCGAGCTCCATCAGCTGGAACGCCGGTGCGCTCGCGGGGTCGGGGAAGACCTCGCGCCACGCCGAGGTGAACTCCTTCGCGTAGGACTGCTCGCCGATCAGGCCGGTGACGTGGAAGAGTCCCTCGCGGGGGAAGTGCGCCTCGTCCATCAGCCGCTGCAGGTTCTCGAGCACCATCTTCGACTGCGCGACGACGCCGCGCGGCTCCTTGCCGGTGGCCGGGTCCCTGCCGTCGACGCCCGAGGTCGTGAAGACCCCGCCGGTGACGGCGCCCATCGGGATCGGGTCGTGGTGGCCGATGCCGGGGATCTCGAGGTTCTGGCGCGAGCCGCCGACCACCGCCTCGAGCTGCAGCTGGAAGTCGGTGCGCGGGTAGTAGAAGGTCTTCCGGGAGGGCCGGCTGTGCTCGTCCTTGAAGATCTCGCACCAGATGTCGACGTACTCGGGGTGCAGGTCCCACATCCCCATGTAGACCCAGACGTTGGCGACGTCGTCGAGGGTCGCTCCCCCCGCCTCGACGAACGAGACGAGGTTCGCGAAGCCCTGCTCGATGGCGCCGACGCGCTCGGCCTTGCGGCTCTTGTCGTTCGGGATGTCGGTGACGATCACCGAGGAGAACAGGTGACGGCCGACGCGCGCCCCCATCGGGAGGGGGTCGCGGTGGCGGACGCCGTCGATCTCGACGGGCGTGCGCGAGCCGCGCGCCCCGACGACCTCGAGCTCGACGACGACGTCCTTGTCGAGCGGCAGGTGGGTGGTCTTTCGCGCCGGGCGGTTGTCGTCGGGGAAGAGCCCGAGCCAGCCGGGGTTGATGAGCGGCCGGTAGTCCGGGCTCGGGGTGAAGACCGTGATGCGGCCGATCTCGTCCTCGGAGAAGCCGTTCAGCTCGGCGAGGCGGGCCACGTTCGCGAAGGCGAGGGCGAACTGCTCCTCGGGGGTCTCTCCGAGCCTTCCTGTCGCGGGGTCGATGCCGCGCACCCCGGTGAGCGCGAACTGGTCCGCGCGCGCCGCGTAGGTGACGCGCTCCCCGAAGCTCGAGAGGTCCGCGGCGCGCGCCGGCGCCGGGGTCGAGCTCTTGGTCGAGACCCCCGCCGCCGGCGCCTCGCCGAGCAGCACGGCTCGGGCGATGCGGCTGATCTCGTCGTCGCGCTCGGTCGAGTTGCCGCCGACGCCGAGGCCGCCCCACAGCTCGCCGTCCTTCATCAGCACCGTGCCGCCGACGAGGTGCGTCATCTGCGGGTCGAGGCCCCAGTCGGCGAGGGTCTTCTCGGCCTTCTTGTCCTCGTCGCGAAAGACGATCGTGTCGCGGCGCATCGTCGCAGACGTGTAGGCCTTTCTGATCGCGTGCGTGAGGACGCGCGCCGCGCACTTCTCGGTACGGGCCCCAAAGACGAGGCCCGCGGCCTCGTCGGTGATCGCGAAGGCCATCTCGCGACCGTCCTTCGCGGCCTCCTCGAAGACGCGGCGTGCGGCCTCGTAGATGCGTTCGTTCGGGATGCGGTTGATCATCTCGCTCTCCTTGTGTGGTCCCCGCGGCTACGCGCTGATGCCGCGGGCGAGGATCTGGACCGAGCTCGAGCGACCCATGAGCCCGAGTGCCAGTGGTTGGAAGACGCCAGGGTCTGCACTGCCACCGATGAACGAGTGCCACGCCTCGGTGAAGACCGGGATCGACGCCCTGTTCTCGACGAGCCCGGTCACCTGGTAGAGGCAGTCCTTCTCGAGGTGCGCCTGCTCGAGGAGGCGGCCGAGGTTGGCGAAGCAGTTCGCCGTCCGGCTCTCGGTGTCCTTCGGAGACTCTCCCGTCGCGGGGTCGCGCGAGTCGATCCCCGACGAGGTGAAGACGCCGCCGGTGACGGCGCCCATCGGGATCGGGTCGTGGTGGCCGATGCCGGGGATCTCGAGGTTCTGGCGGGAGCCGCCGATCACCGCCTCGATCTGCATCTGCACCTTGGTGTCGGGGTACTGGATGGTCTTTCGCGAGGGGCGGGAGTGCTCGTCCGCGAACACGTCGCACCAGATGTCGACGTAGCGCTCGTGCAGCTCCCACATCCCGAGGAAGACCCAGACGTTGGAGATGTCGTCGAGGGTCCCCCCGGCGGCCTCGATGAAGGCCGTGAGGTTGTCGAAGTTCTGCTGGATCGCGGGCACGCCGTCGAGCCGCTCGTCACTATTCGGCACGTCGGTGACGATCACGGACGAGAACACGTGCCGCCCGACGCGCGCCCCCATCGGGAGGGGATCGCGGTGGCGGACGCCGTCGATCTCGACCGAGACGCGCTCGCCGCGTGCGCCGACCACCTCGAGCTCGACCACGACGCCCTCGTCGAGCGGAGCGTGCGTGGTCTTTCGCGCCGGACGGTTGCCGTCCTCGGGGAACAGCTCGAGCCAGCCCGGGTTGATGAGCGGCCGGTAGGAGGCGTCCGGCGTGAAGACCGCGATCCTCCCGATCTCGTCGGCGCTGAATCCGCAGCGCGGAGCCAACTCGGCGACGTTGCGAAAGGCCTGGAGGAACTGGGCGTCGGCTCCCTCTGCGAGCTTGCCGGTCTTCGGGTCGACACCATTCACACCGGTGAGGGTGAAGAGGTCGCCCTTGGCAGAATAGGCAACATTCGAGCCAAAGGCTGCGAGGTCGTCTCCGTCCATCGAGATCAGTCCTCCTACGTTTCCGAGGCGCGGTGCCCACCGTTCGTGGGCGGAGCATGCGCAGATTTGGGCAGCAATTACAACAACGGCTCATCGTTGTGACAGGGCTTTTGCCGCAAATGTAACGGTTGTTTGTCTAGCAGCCTAACATTTCAATGGTCGCGAGTCCAGTGAGCACTATTTCGATGCATTCTAGCGGCTCTTGATGGGCCGCCCGATCCCACTCCGAGCCCTTCCCGACAAGCCACGGTGACGTCTTTCATGTCCAGTATCGGGCTGCGGAATTTGCCTTAGGTCCCTACACCTCTGCTGAACGTCGCATTAATTCGCGAACTTCCTCGATCAGTGGACCATAACGGTCGGCTTCGTCACGCCAGTAACCCTTGTGGAACAACTGACGATTCGCGCCAATCCAGGGCTGGCTCACGTCGGAATTGGTCGCCGTGATGGGAGGGGAGAGGGTGATGAGGTCCCCGACCGCCTGCGGATCGCGAAACACGTTCATCGGGTCGAGGCCGGCCTCGACGCGCTGCAGCTGCTCCTCGAGGACGGAGCGGTAGCGGATGATGGCCTCGTCGGAGGCCGCGAGGGTCTCTCGGCGGCGATCGACGATGTCGCCTTGCGCAGACCATGCCATGAGGTCCTGGGCGAGAACGAAGTCGAGGACCGGCGCTCCCGAGTCGTCGAGGGTCGGGACCTCGTAGCACGGCACCGTCTCGGGCACGTCCAATGCGATCCCGTCCGGCGCCACATAGATGTCGTACACGAGGTGATAGGTGTGCGTGTCGTCCATCGGCACGCGTATCTGAAGCTCGTAGCGGATTCCCCCACCCCCGACGCGCACCATGTGGGGAAAGACCATGTAGGAATGCCAGTGTTCCTTGTATTCGGGAGCTCCACGTTCGGGGGTGAACACCATTGCCTTTTGCACGCCGTGCTCGTCGACCTTCGAGATGACGTGGGAATAGCCTGCGGACTGCGAGATACTCGCAAACGCGCGATGCGTTTTCCGGTCCGGCGCTCGTTCGTCGAGGAGACCGTCGCGCTCCAGGAGATACTGGAAGAAATGGCCGTGGAGGTACACGCTGTGCGCAGGATCGGAGGCGTTCTCCTGACACTGCAGCCAGTTGCAGGGGATCACCGTGTAGCCGACCTGCCGCAGCGCGCCCGGCACGACGAGGATGTCCCAGGGCGGCAGGATCGGCTCCGGTCGCGGGCCGAGGTACGCGAAGAGCAGGCCGCCCATCTCCTGGACCGGGTACCCGCCGATCGACACGTGCTCGGCGAGCCGGCTGTGCGGTGATTCGAGCGGCGTCTCGGTGCAGGTTCCCGTCTCGTCGTAGCACCACCCGTGATAGGGGCAGCGCAATCCGTGCTCCTCGGGAATTCCGAACACCATTTGCACGCGCCGGTGCGCGCAACGATCTCCGACCAGCCCGATCGTCCCCGAGCGGTCTCGAAAACAGACGAGGTCCTCACCGAGGAGACGAACGGCCTGCACCGGGTTCTCGTCGAGCATCGCCACCGGCAGGAACGGCTGCCAGTAACGTCGCATCAAGTTGCCCATCGGCGTGCCCGGGCCGACGCGCGTCAGTCGCTCGTTCTGCTCCTTCGTCAACATCACGGGCCCCCCGGGAGACTCTGCCTAGGCCACTGCCGCGGGACTCGGCCCGAAGAACAAGCTAGGGCCGATGAACAGTGGTTACAATCGGCTCGTAACAGACACTACCTTTCGGGAGTGACCGTTGTCCTCTTCGCACAATCCCTGGGACAGCTCGTGCAGACCCGCCCGACAGGCATCCAAGAAGATCTAGAGAGAGGAGCCAGCCGTGACGTCGTCGATCATCCTTGCGCTCGCGGTCTTCGGTGCCTGCACCGTTGAGGCGGTCGAGGCGCTCACGCTTGTCGTCGCCGCGGGGAGCACCCGTGGCTGGCGCTCCGCGCTCGAAGGGGCCGGCACCGCGCTGCTGCTGCTTGCGGTGGTCACCGGAGCAGTCGGTGTGCCGCTCGTCCGCTACGTGCCGATCAACGGCCTACGCGTCGTGATCGGTGCGCTGCTGCTGATCCTCGGGCTGCAGTGGCTCCGCAAGTCGATCCTCCGCTCGAGCGGCCACAAGGCGATGCACGACGAGGACGTGATCTTCCAGAGCACCGTCGCCAAGCTCTCCGGAACCGCCACCGAGACCAAGGTGAAGCGCGACGCGGTGGCCTTCGTCGTCGCCTTCAAGGGCGTGCTCCTCGAGGGTACCGAGGTCGTGCTCATCGTCCTCAGCCTGGGGGTGAGCGGCCACCACCTCGGCCTGGCCGTCATCGCAGCGAGCGCCGCGGTCGTGCTGGTGACGATCGTCGGCTTCATGGTCACCCGACAGCTCTCGGAGGTGCCCGAGAACACCATGAAGATCGTCGTCGGCGTCATGCTCTCCAGCTTCGGCGTCTTCTGGGTCGGCGAGGGTGCGGGGATCCACTGGCCCGGCAGCGACCTCGCGATCCTCGTGCTCATCGCCTTCTTCTGGGCGATGACGATGGCCTCGATCGCCTCGATGAAGCGCTTCCCGATCCCCGCTCCTTCGGCCGCGCAGCCTGAGGTGGCCCACTGATGGCCAAGATCGGGTCGCTGCTCGCCGCCTTCGGGCGCTTCTGGTGGGACTTCCTCATCGGCGAGGTACCGTCGCTGTTCATCGGGGTGCTGGTGGTCGTCGGCCTCGCGCTCGCGCTCCGTCACGAACGGGTCGCCGCGGTGATCCTCATCCCCTTGCTGGCGGTGGCCTTCCTCGCCGCGAGCACCTACCACGGGCGGCAGCGGGTCTGACCTCGCGGCTCGTCACGCGGTCTCCTGAGATCGCGGTCATCGGCCCTGATTCACCGCCGCCACGGCCGTGCCGGACCGGAACTCTGGGCCGACTCCGACTCCCGGAGCCCCTCGGGGGCCCACCGGGATTTCCGTGGGACGACGTAGCTTGTACCCATGACCCCTGAAGGCGGCGCGGCCGGCAAGCGCAAGCCCGATCGATGGTTGCTGCTCGTGTACCGCATCCCGAGCGATCCGACCCGCCTGCGCGCCGGGGTCTGGCGAAAGATCAAGGGCCTCGGTGCCATCTACGTCCAGAACGCCGCGGCGGCACTGCCCGCGTCGCCGGCCGGAGAACGCGCGATGCGGGCGTTGCGGGCCGAGATCGAGGAGATGGGTGGAAACGCGCTGCTCTTCGAATCCACGGTGCTCGGAGATCAGAGTCAACTGATCGAGCTGTTCAACGCGGCACGCGACGACGAATACGAGGAGATCGCCGACCGCTGCGGTGACTTCCTTCAAGAAATCCACCACGAATACGAGGCGAATCACTTCACCTACGCCGAGCTCGAGGAGAACGACGTCGACCTCGTCAAGCTGAAGGGGTGGCTCGACAAGGTCCGCGGCCGTGACCTCCTCGGCGCGAAGGGGCTCGACGCCGCCGTCGAGGCACTGGCGGTCTGCGAAAAATCCCTCGAGGAGTACGCGGCGCGCGTCTACGCGGAGGAGGGCGAAGGGCAGAGCGGGCTGTAGTCCCAGCGCCTACGCCCCGGCCGGGCCGCTCTCCGGCGGTGGCTCGGCGACGGACCTCCGCACCGCGAGCACCGCGAGGTCGTCGCTGAGCTCGCCCGCGAAGTCGAGGACCGCGCGTTCGATGAGCTCGACCGCCGCGGTCGCGTGTCGACCCGCGGTCGCCCCCAACGCAGCCTCGAGGTGGTCCTCACCGAAGAACTCCTCGCCCGCGCGCGCCTCGGTCACTCCGTCGCTGTACAGGAGGAGCATGTCGCCCGCCGCGAGGACGACGGTGTCCGTTGCGCCCTTCCAGCTCGCGAACGCGCCGAGGAGCGGGCTCGTGATCCCGACGGCGGTGACGGCGCCGGCGGCGGTGAGGAGGAGCGGGTGGGGATGGCCGCCGAGGGCGACCTGCACCATGCCGGTGGAGGGATCGAGGGTGGCGTACACCGCGGTGCAGAGCTTGCCGGGGTGCTGGCGACGGATCGCCTCATTCAGCGTGGCGAGCACGTCCGCCGGGTTGCGACGGCGCATCGCCGCCGCCCGCAGGGTGTAGCGCGCCAACGCGGTCACCACCGCAGCCTCGCTGCCCTTGCCGCAGACGTCACCGAGCGTCAGCGCCCAGTGGCCGCCACCGAGTTCGAAGACGTCGTAGAAGTCCCCACCGACCTCGTAGCCGTCCCCGAAGGCCCGGAAGGCCGCCGCGAGCTCGATCCCGTCGATCTCGGGAAGGAGCGGCGGCAGGAGGCTCGTCTGCAGCGTCTTCGCGATGTGCGCGAGCCGTTCACGGTTCGCCGCGAGCTCCGCGGCGACCACCCGAGGGGCGGTGATGTCGCGCAGGTAGGCGTTGAAGAACGGCGGATCGGTGTCTTCGACTCGGGTGACGGAGAGCTCGACGGGGAACTCGGAGCCGTCGCGGCGCAGGGCGTCGACCTCGATCCGTCGGCCGAGTATCGGACCGTCTCCGGTCGCGAGCAGCCTGGCCAACCCCGAACGGTGCCGCTCGCGCATCTCCGCCGGGATCAGGAAGTCCGCGAGGTCCTGGCCGATCGCGTCGCTCCGCTCACATCCGAACGTGACCTCGGCCGCCTTGTTGAAGTCGGTGATCCGTCCCTGGCTGTCCATGCCGATGACGCAGTCGAGCGCCCCCTCCAGGATCGCCGCCTTGTGTGCTTCGCTCAGCGCGAGCGCAGCGCGCGAGGTGTCGAACTCCCGAGCACGCTCCTCGGAGATCGCGATGTCGCGGGCCACCGAACTCGCCACGGCACGGGCCTCGGAGGTCGCAACGTCCCGTGCCTCCGAACTGGCCGCCTCCCGCGCGTGCGAGGTCGCGACGTCTCGTGCCACCGAGCCGGCGACCCGCAGCGCGAGCTCCTCGGCGACGGCCACCTCTCGCTCAGAGATGTCGGATTGCAGTTCGAGCAGCCGGGAGAGCGTCACGATCTCTGAGCTCACGACGAGCTCGTCGAGGGTCGCTCGATCGATCGAGGGGCGCGGTACGCCCGACTGGCCGAACACCTCGTCCGCGACGTGGGGGAGGAGAGCGAGCTTGATGCTGAGCGCCACGGCGGCGAAGGCCTTCACCACGGCGAAGGGGATCGATGCCCTCGAGAACAGCACGACGACGAAGAGCGTCCCGTCGGGCAGCACCGTGCCCACGCCGAGAACGGAGCGCACGCCGTAAGGGATGACGACCTCGTCCTGTTCCGGCACGTGGTGACTTCCGACAGCCTGCGGAACGAAGAAGACCTCATAGGTCCGTTCCTCGAGCTCACGCAACATCGTCGGCTCGGGATCGACGAGCTGCTGCGGGTCGAGGCCGAGCTGCCCGACGAGTTCGGCGATCATCGGGGAGCGCCGCAGCTCCCGCGCGCTCGACAGCGAGATGACGTCGGGTGCGGTCCGTCGGCCACTCCACGACGGATCCTCCTCCGCGCTGGTGAGGAGCCTCAGCTGCACGCCGCGGGGGCCGGCGGCGGCGGTCTCCGAGCCGGGGGGCGGTCCAGCCGCGGCCGCTTCGCGCCGCCGCGTCGCGTAGCAGCGGACGACCGGCAGCAGCGATGCTTTGCTGTCCTTGTCGACGAAGTGCTCGCGCAGGCAGTCGGCGACCGCCGAAGCGACTGCCTCCATGCTCGCGGCGTCATCACCTGTCCTGCGGAGCTCCCGGGAGCAGCGCAAGAGATCGCTCATCGCAATTTTCTGGGGCACCGCCACGGCGACAGGTTACGTTCAACCCCCACTGCCGATAGCGGAGACCGCCGTGCGGTCAGCGTTTGAATGGAGACGGCATTGGGCAGTAGCCGCGCAGCCGAAAGGATCACGCTCGAGTCCTGTATTGAACGCTGAGCGTTGGGCGAACGCTCGTGTCCGCGTGTCGACGTCATCTAGAGCTAACGCCGCCAGCTCGAACGAGGCCGAGATATCGAGGACGCAGTGGATCCACGAATAGGCGTCGCCGGCGCGAAGCCGCCCGGCACTGAACTCAGCGTGCGCATCGAGACCGATGCGGCAGGCATCCCCGTCGTCTATGTGAGCGGCGAGCTCGACTCATCGAACCTGGACGGCTTTCGTCAGGCCATCGATCCGGTCATCTCCCCAGCGCCGGAGCGCGTCGTGTTCGAACTCACCGAGCTCCGCTTCCTCGACAGTGCGGCGATCGCGCTGCTCGTCGAGCTGGCCACCGGTCCCTGTCCGGTCGAAGTGCGCAACCCGACGCGTATCGTGCGCAAGGTCATCGCAATCACCGGCCTCACCGAGCTGCTGCACCTCGCCTCGTGAGGACGACCCGGACCTTTCCCAACGATCTCGAGGAGATCGGGAGCGCTCGTCGCTTCGTCTCCGAGGTGCTCAGCGGTGTCGAAGAGGAGGCCGTCGAAGAGACGTGCCTGATGGTCTCAGAGCTCGCCACCAACTGCGTGCTCTACACCTCGGCACCCTTCGCCGTGCAGGTCGACCACACGCAGCGGACGCTACGGATCGAAGTCTCCGACCACGGAGTCGACGCGCCGGTACTGCAACCGATGCGGACCACGAAGCCGGGTGGTCGGGGGATACGCATCGTTGAACTCCTCGCCGACGACTGGGGCGTGATCCGCGCTGCCGGGAGGCCGGGCAAGCTCGTGTGGTTCACGCTCGCGCTCGCGGAGCCCGCGTAGGGTCACATCACCTGTCGGGTCACCGCTGTCGGGTCACCGCCGCGGCAAGGCCTTCGGCGCTCCGGACCGACAGAAGCGAACACGACCCCGGCCAGCGAATCGCAGACCAGGGGCTTCTCGGGTGGGCCGTACAGGACTTGAACCTGTGGCCCCTTGCGTGTCATCTCCCTCGGAACCGTCTGTTGGGGTCCAGAGAGATCCACGGAGAACCTCTGACCTGCGCTGCCGTTCCGTAGCCGTCTGCGGAGATCAATAGAAATCTAACGTCGTTGCTGAAGTCGTTGCTGAAGTCGAGACAAGGCACATGGATGTGCAACGACTCGGAACAAGGCTTCATCGCAGGCTGGTCTCCATTCGTCTCGCGGACGATGTCCCACTCGCGAACCAACGCGGTACTGACACGGCCGTAACGACGACAGGAACGATGCCGAAAACGAGCGCTTTGAGGCCCAGCCAAGCGTCGATGGTGACTGCATTCCTGTGCTGGCCAGCAGCACTGCCAGCGGGTGATGTATCTGGTCTGATCTCGATCGTGGAACTCGGTCGGTCGGCGCGGCTCTCGCTAGTTACGTTGAGAGCTGACTCTCGCAGTCGTCGGCGGTCACCTCGGTGAGGAACCGGGCAAGTTCCCCAACGGTCGTGAAGAGCTTGGGGGCATAATCTTTGCGATCTCCGAGAAAGTCGTCGATGTCGTCGGAGATCTGACGCGGTGAGAAGGACTCCTGAGGGTCCTTAACCTCGAGGATCCAGATCGTCTCCGTGCTCGGATCGGCAAGGATCGTGTCGATCTCGCCGGTGAGGTGATCCAGGCCGATCTCGCTGGGCGTCTCTGCGCCCTGCCGACACGGAAAGCCGAGGTCAAGAACGACCTTGTGCACCTCATCCTCGAGCTCGTCGTTCCGACCCTGTCGATACTTTTTGGTCGCCGCCTGGACTTTGCCCGGAGTCGTGCTCTGCACTGCGGCCACGGCAGGCGACCATCACCGATGTAGCGCCCGTAGACCCTCAGGGATGATTCCAGCGCCCACGGCAGTCCGAGCCGCTAACAACGCGCACGCAACCCGAGCTGCCACGCTGCCCGGATCCCGCTGAATTGACGCCTGCTTACCGCCCCCAGCTGAGGTTGACGGGGTCCCAGGTGCCGGTCGCGTCACCGGCAAAGACGGGGTCGAGGAAGGGCTTCACGATCGAGAGCGCTTCGTCGAGTGTGTGCGCTCGGGGCAGGAGCGACTTGTTGGCCTCCGCCTCGTAGCCAGGGCGCCAGAGCGACTCATCCGGGATGACGAACTCGGTAGCCGCCCCGAGCCCCCGGCGCTCGAACTCCGGCCTGATTGCCCTCCCGACGGCCTCCGCATCAGGTGACGCGGTGGTGGCGATTGCGACGAGATCGACGAGATCGCGGTAGCGGGTGGAGGGTCGTCGCGCGTCGCCGTACAGCTGGAAGGTGGCCGCCACCATCGCCGAGCGTCGGGGTGCCGGAGTAGTGGCTGACACTTTCGAGCAGACCTCGATGGCGTGGAGGTCGGCCGGGTTGAGCTCGACGAATCCGTCGACCGCAGCTCGATCGAGGGAGAGTCGTCGATTGTCAGACGCGAGTTCGCTCGAGGACGTAATTCAGCTCAAAACCGCCGTCGACCGTTCCATCGGTTACCTGTCATCTCGCGACGACCAACAGTTCATGCCGCGAGAGATCGCAGCGGCGGCCCTTGCTCGCAACAATCGCCTCTTCGGGGCAATGGTCGCCCTGCAGCAGGCGTTGTACCCCGACGTCTGCGGGATTCCCGTTCGGCCGATGATCGAAAAGGGTGACCCTCGATGGGCGAGCCGGCCGCGCACTGCGCAGCCCGCCAGAACTCGTAGTACTCCTCGAGCTTCGCGATCGCACCGTCGACGTCCACGATGGTTTCCTTGGGCTCGCGGTTTGGCTCGCGACGTTCACCGGGCCGCTGCCTCGGGAGCAGGCCAGGCCCCTGACCTGCTCCCCTCGGTGGGCCGTACAGGACTTGAACCTGTGACCCCTTGCGTGTCATGCAAGTGCGCTACCAGACTGCGCCAACGGCCCGATGGGCGGCAACGCTAGCACCCGGCCCTCCCGGCGGTGCCCGACGGCGATGCCGCCGGGCGAGACTCGGCCGGTAGGATCGCCGCGTGCAAACCCTCTCCGACCTGGGGATTGACCGTCCCTGGGCGGCCGAGGAGCCCCCCGGCGGCGTCGCACCGCCACCGCGGCGGCGTGCCCTGTCGGGCGACGCGCTGGCTCGCGTCGCGACCGCCCTCTGTGTGATCGG
>Ga0307374_10002735_pt1 | contig 30977 bp, 27 predicted proteins | sample OX3MG_FD_202532 | JGI IMG/M metagenome (GOLD analysis project Ga0307374, IMG submission 202532) | Soil microbial communities from Risofladan, Vaasa, Finland - OX-3 | ecosystem: Environmental > Terrestrial > Soil > Coastal area > Acid sulfate soil | place: Finland: Risofladan, Vaasa | collected... | reverse complement strand
CGGCATCCTGGTCGCGCCGATCACCTTCACCTCCTGGGACGTCGGCGTCATGCTCGGCCTGAAGGGCTTCGCGGCGGCGATCCTCGGCGGCCTGGGCAGTGGCCCGGGCGCGGTGCTGGGCGGCCTGGTGCTCGGGCTGGCCGAAGCGCTCGCCGCGGGCTACGTGTCCTCGGCCTACAAGGACGCCATCGCCTTCGTCATCATCCTGGCGGTGCTCATGCTCATGCCGAGCGGCCTTCTCGGGCGGCGCGCCGCCGAGCGCGTGTAAGCGCACCGGCATGCTCGCCAGGCTCCGCACGCCGCGCACCGGCGGCCTGCTCGCGCTGGCGCTGGTGGTGGCGCTGCTGCCGCTCGGCCTGGTCAACAACTACCTCTACGACGTCGCGGTCCTGGTGGGACTGAACGCGATCGTGTGCATCGGCCTGAACCTGCTGATCGGCTACGCGGGGCAGATCAGCCTCGGGCACGCCGGCTTCTTCGCCCTCGGCGGCTACGGCTCGGCGATCCTCGCCGCGCGCTACGGCTGGCCGCCGCTCGCGGCGCTCCCGGCCGCGGTCGCGGGCGTCGCGCTCCTCGCCTGGCTCATCGGCCGCCCGATCCTGCGCCTCAGGGGCCATTACCTCGCCATGGCGACGCTCGGCATGGGGGTCATCATCTCGATCGTGCTCACCACCGAGGACCGCTTCACCGGCGGGCCCGACGGCATGAGCGTGCCGCCACTCGCGCTGTTCGGCCATGCGCTCGGCGGCGAACGGGGGTGGTACTGGCTGGTGAGCGTCCTGCTCGTGGGCTGCGTCTGGTTCGCGCTCAACCTGATCGAGTCGCCGCGCGGTCGGGCGCTGCGCGCGCTGCACGGCTCGGAGATCGCCGCCGAGATGATCGGCATCGACAGCGCGCGGCACAAGGTCGCGGCGTTCGTGCTCTCGGCGGTGCTCGCCGCCGCGGCGGGGGGCCTGACCGCGCATTACTCCGGCTTCATCACGCCGGGCCAGGGCAGCTTCCTGCGCTCGATCGAGCTGGTGACCATGGTGGTGTTCGGAGGCATGGCCTCGGTCTTCGGCGCCGTGGTCGGCGCCGCGGTCCTGACCACGCTGCCCCAGCTTCTCACGGTGCTCAAGGACTACGAGATGGTGGTGTTCGGCGCGGTGATGATGTTCACCATGATCTTCATGCCGCGCGGCATCGTGCCCAGCGTCGCGGCGCTGTTCCGGCGCAAGGCGGCGCCGTGAGCGGCGGAGCAGGGGCCCCGCCCATGGTGGGGATGCGACCCGTCTCTCGGCGCCAAGGCCGCCGACGGCCTGCACATCGATCGGGCTCGGGCGGATCGGAGGCGGCGCGGTGAGCCTGCTGCGCGCCGAAGGCCTGTGCAAGGAGTTCGGCGGCCTGCATGCGCTCGACGCGGTCGGCCTCGCGGTCTTGCCGGGAACGGTGTACTCGATCATCGGCCCGAACGGCGCCGGCAAGACCACGCTGCTCAACCTGCTCACCGGGATCTACCGCCCGAGCTCCGGGCGCATCTGGATCGGGGCGCACGAGCTCACCGGCCGGGCGCCGCACGAGTTCGCCGCGGCCGGCATCGGCCGCACCTTTCAGAACCTGCAGGTGTTCTTCAACATGAGCGCGCTCGAGAACGTGATGGCCGGGCGCTACCTGCACGAGCGCTGCAGCCTCGCCGCCGCGCTGCTGCGCTTCCCGAGCCTGGTGCGCGCCGAGCGCGCCTGCCGCGAGCAGGCGCTCGAGCTGCTCGCCTTCGTCGGCCTCGAGCAGCACGCACGGGCGAGCGCCGACAGCCTGCCCTACGGCGCGCTCAAGCGCCTGGAGATCGCACGCGCGCTCGCGGCGCAGCCGAAGGTGCTGCTGCTCGACGAGCCGGCCGCCGGCCTCAACGCGACCGAGACGCAGCAGGTCGACCGCCTCATTCAGCGGCTCGCGCAGCGCGGGATCACGGTGGTCCTGGTCGAGCACAACATGAAGCTGGTGATGGGCGTGTCCGACCACGTGCTGGTGCTCGACTACGGCCGCATGCTCGCCGAGGGCGACCCGGCCGCCGTGCGCGGCGACCCGCGCGTGATCGAGGCGTACCTGGGCGCGGGAGTGGATTGAAGTGCTCGAGATCAACGGGCTCGAGAGCCGCTACGGGCGCATCCCCGCGCTGCGCGGGGTGAGCCTGCGGGTGCGCGCAGGCGAGCTGGTCGCGCTGGTCGGCGCCAACGGCGCCGGCAAGACCACGCTGCTGCGCGCGCTCTCCGGGGTGCAGCCGGTGACGGCCGGGCGCATCGACCTCGACGGCCGCGACATTACCGCCGCCAGCGCGGCGCGGCGCGTGCGCCTGGGCATGGTGCAGGTGCCCGAGGGCCGGCAGGTATTCGCGCCGCTCTCGGTCGAGGACAACCTGCGGCTTGGCGCTTATACGCGGCCGCGCCCGGAGGCCGCGCAGTCCCTCGAGCGGGTGTACGCGATGTTTCCCGCGCTGCGCGCCAAGCGCAGCGCGCCCGCCGGCATGCTCTCCGGCGGCCAGCAGCAGATGCTCGCGATCGGGCGCGCGCTGATGGCGCGCCCGCGCCTGCTGCTGCTCGACGAGCCGAGCATGGGGCTCGCGCCGCGCCTGGTGAGAGAGATTTTCGATCACATCGCGGCGCTGCGCGGGGCCGACAGCGCCATTTTCCTGGTCGACCAGAACGCGCGCGCGGCGCTGCGCATCGCCGACCGGGGCTATGTGCTCGAGACCGGGTGCGTCGCGCTCGAGGGGAGCGGCGCCGAGCTGCTCGCCAACGAGCGCGTCCAGGCCGCGTATCTCGGTCTCTGACGTGCGGGACAGGATGCGCTCGCGCCGGGTTGACATGGATCAAACCGCCGGGCGCGCGGGCATGATCGTATGAACGTTCGTTCAAGAAGAGGGCCATCATGAAGACGACGCTCGTTCCCGGCCTTGCCACCACGCGCACCTTCGGCGTGGACCGCGAGCGCACCATCGATTTCATGGGCGAGGCGGCGCGCGTCTACGCCACGCCGATGCTGGTGCGCGACATCGAGACCGCCTGCCGCGAGTTCCTGCTCCAGCACCTCGACCCCGGCGAGGATTCGGTCGGCACGCGCGTCGAGCTCGATCACACCGCGCCGACGCTGCTCGGCATGACCGTGCGCCTGGAAGCGAAGGTCGCGGAGGTGAAAGGGCGCGCGGTCACGTTCGAGATCAGCGGCTCGGACGGCGTCGACACCATCTGCCGCGGCAAGCACGCGCGCTTCGTGGTCGACGTCAAGGCGACCGAGCAGCGCCTCGCCGCCAAGGCGCAGAAAGCGAAGGCGACGAGGGGGTGAGAAGCGTCCTGCCCCGCATCCCACGGCCGAGAACCGCATGACCGCAGCCCCGAGCGCTCCGCGCAAGATCCAGACCTACTGCTATCAGTGCGTCGCCGGCCCCGACCTGCTCACGGTCAAGGTGCGCGACGGCGTCGCCACCGAAGTCGAGCCGAACTTCGGCGCCGCCGAGGTGCATCCCGGCGGCGGCAAAGTCTGCGTCAAGGCCTACGGGCTGGTGCAGAAGCTGTACAACCCGAACCGCGTGCTGCGGCCCATGAAGCGCACCAATCCGAACAAGGGCCGCAACGAGGACCCCGGCTTCGTGCCCATCTCCTGGGACGAGGCGTTCGAGGCCATCACCGCCAAGCTCGGCGAGGTGCGCGCCATGGGGCTGCTCGACGAGTCGGGCTACCCGCGCGTGGCGGCGAGCTTCGGCGGCGGCGGTACGCCGCAGTGGTACATGGGCACCTTCCCGGCGTTCCTGTCGGCCTGGGGGCCGATGGACATGGGCTTCGGCTCCGGCCAGGGCGTGAAGTGCTACCACTCCGAGCACCTGTACGGCGAGTTCTGGCACCGCGGCTTCACCGTGTCGGCCGACACGCCCTCGTGCGACTACAACATCTCGTGCGGCGCGAACATCGAGGCCTCCGGCGGCGTGGTCGGCGTCTGGCGCCATGCCAACGCGCGCGAGCGCGGCATGAAACGCGTGCAGGTGGAGCCGCACCTGTCGGTGACCGGCGCCTGCTCGGCCGAGTGGGTGCCGATCAAGCCCAAGACCGACGCCGCGTTTCTGTTCGCGCTGCTCCACGTCCTGCTGCACGAGCAGCCGCGCGAGCGGCTCGACCTCCCCTTTCTGTCGCAGCACACTTCGTCCCCCTATCTGGTCGGGCCGCACGGCTTTTACCTGCGCGAGGCCGCGACCCGCAAGCCGCTGGTCTGGGACGCCAGGCGCGCCGCCGCGGTGGCCTTCGACACGTCCGACATCGAGCCGGCGCTCGAAGGCCGCTACGGCGTCGAGGCGGTCGAAATCGGGCCGGACGGCGACCTCCTCGCGCAGGGCCGCCTCGAGGGCGAGACCGCGTTCACCAGGCTGGTCGCGCACCAGCGCACCTACAGCCCGGAATGGGCTGCGGGCGTGTGCGAAGTCCCGGCGGCCACGATCCGGCGCATCGCGGGGGAGTACCTGGACGCGGCGCGCGTCGGCGCGACGATCGAGATCGACGGCCAGGTGCTGCCGCACCGCCCGGTCGCGGTGACCCTCGGCAAGACGGTGACCAACGGCTGGGGCGGCTACGAATGCTGCTGGGCGCGCACGCTGCTCGCGGCGCTGGTCGGCGGCCTCGAGGTGCCCGGCGGGATTCTCGGCACCACGGTGCGGCTGAACAAACCCCTCGGCGAGCGTCTGAAGAGCGTGAGGCCCGGCCCGGACGGCTTCATGTCCTATCCGCTGAACCCCACGGACCGGGAGCACTGGAGCGCCAAGCCCAACATCCGCAACGCCTACCGCACCATGGTGCCGCTGGCGGCCGACGGGCCGTGGAGCCAGGCGCTCGGGCCGACGCACTTCTCGTGGATGTTCCTCGACGAAACGCCTCCCGGACTGCCGCGCGTGACGCTGCCCGATGTCTGGTTCGTGTATCGCACCAACCCGGCGATCTCGTTCTGGGACACCGAGCGGCTCGGCGAGCGCATGGCGCGCTTTCCCTTCGTCGTGGCGTTCGCCTACACGCTGGACGAGACCAACCATTTCGCCGACATCCTGCTGCCCGACGCGGTGGACCTGGAGAGCCTGCAACTGATCCGCATCGGCGGCTCCAAGTTCATCGAGCAGTTCTGGGACTGCGAGGGCTTTGCCCTGCGCCAGCCGGCCGTCGCGCCGCGGGGCGAGGCGCGCGACTTCAGCGACATCGCCACCGAGCTCGCGCGCCGCACGGGCCTGCTGGAGAAGTACAACTCGGCGATCAACCGTGGCGTCGCGGGCGTGGCCCTGAAAACGGACCGCTGGGATTTCTCGCTGAGCCCGGCCGAAGCCCACGGGGCCGAGGAAATCTGGGACGCGGTCTGCCGCGCCGCGAGCGCCGAGGTGACCGAAGGCGCCGAGTCGCACGGCCTCGACTGGTGGCGCGAGCACGGCCTGCGCACCAAAGCCTTCTCGCGCCGCGACTGGTACCTGTATCCGACGCTGGCCGCGCTCGGCCTGCGCTTCGAGCTGCCCTACCAGGAGCGCCTGCTGCGCGTCGGCAAGGAGCTCGGGCGCCGGCTGCACGAGCACGACATGAATTGGTGGGACACGCAGCTCACCGAGTACCAGGCCTTGCCGGCGTGGAAGGATTTCCCGGGGCTGTGGGAAGCGTCCCTGCGCAGCATGGGCGGCCGGCCGGAGGATTATCCCTACTGGCTGATCACCAGCCGCAGCATGCAGTACGCCTGGGGCGGCAACGTCGGCATGCAGCTCATCAAGGAGGTCGCCGACAACATCGCCGGCCACAAGGGCGTGATCCTGAACGCGCAGACCGCCGAGCGGCTCGGCGTCGCCGAGGGCGACCTGGTCGAGATCGCCACGCCCAAGGCGAGCGTGCGCGCGCACGCGGTGCTGCGCCAGGGAATCCGGCCCGATACCCTGCTGCTGCTCGGGCAGTTCGACCACTGGGCGACGCCGTTCGCCAAGGGCTTCGAGATGCCGAGCATGAACAAGCTGGTGCCGATGTCGCTCGCGCTCACCGACGCCACCGGCTCCGGTGCCGACGTGGTGCGCGTCTCGCTGCGGAGAGCGCAATGACGCGCCGGGAGCGCCCACGATGACCCGCTGGGTCATGGTCGCGGACCTGCGCCGCTGCGTTGGCTGCCAGACCTGCACCGCGGCGTGCAAGCACACCAACGCCACGCCGCCGGAGGTGCAGTGGCGGCGCGTGCTCGACATGGAGGTCGGCGAGTATCCGCACGTCAAGCGCGCCTTCGTGCCGGTGGGCTGCATGCACTGCGCCGATCCGCCGTGCATGCACGTCTGTCCTTCGACCGCGACGCGCCGGCGCGCGGACGGCATCGTCACCATCGACTACGACCTGTGCATCGGCTGCGCTTACTGCGCGGTCGCCTGCCCCTACCAGGCGCGCTACAAGACCGACGCGGCGACATTCGCCTACGGCGAGCCGATGCCCTCCGAAGCGCAGCGCTTCGACCCGCGCCGGATCGGCGTCGCCACCAAGTGCACCTTCTGCTCCGATCGCATCGACGCGGGGCTCGAGCAGGGCCTCAAGCCCGGCGTCGATCCGGAGGCGACGCCGGCGTGCGTCAACTCGTGCATCGCCAAGGCGCTGCACTTCGGCGACGTCGAGGACCCGCAGAGCAACATCACGCAGCTGCTGGCGGAAAACCAGTTCTTCCGCATGCACGAGGAGCTCGGCACCGATCCGGGCTTCTACTACCTGTGGGACCGGGCGCCATGAGCTATGGCCCGAAGCCGTGGCTGCAGCGCCACTGGGATGTCCGCGCGGCGATGAACTTCATTCTCGGCGGCACCGGCGCCGGGCTGCTGTGCAGCACCGCGCTCGTCGCGCACGCCGCGCCGGGCTGGAAGCTGCCGCTGGCGCTCGGCCTGGCGCTGATCGCCGCCGGACTCGGCGCGGTATGGCTCGAGATCGGCCGCAAGCTGCGCGCCGTGCACGTGTTCTTCAACCCGCGCACGTCGTGGATGACGCGCGAGTCGTTCGCGGCGCTGCTGGTGTTCGCCCTCGGAGCGACCGCGCTCGCGCTCGGCCGCCCGTGGGCCGCGCAGGCTGCCGGTCTCGCCGCGCTGCTGTTCGTCACCTGTCAGGGCCGCATCCTGCGTGCCTCCAAGGGCATTCCCGCCTGGCGCACCGCGGGCATCACGCCGCTCATCGTCCTCACCGGCCTCGCCGAAGGCTCCGGCCTGTACCTGCTCGTCGCCGCCGGGAGCGGCGAGACGCGCACGCCGCTGCTGCTGTTCACGCTGGCAGTCGTCGCGCGCGCGTTTGCCTGGCGCAGCTACCGCGCGAGCCTCGGCCGCGGAGCGCCGCTCAACGCGCTCAAGTCGTCCGGAAAGTGGCTGCTCTATGCCGGCACCCTGGCGCCACTCGCATTGCTGCTGGCAGGCTTCGTGGCGCCGCAGCTCGCGCCCGCGGCCGCCATGCTCGCCGGCGCCGCCGCGCTCGCGGCCGGCTGGCACTTCAAGTTCCGGCTGGTCACGCGTGCCGCTTTCAACCAGGGATTCGCGCTGCCGCGGCTTCCCGTGCGCGGACGCGGCTGACGGCCATGCACCGTCCCGACGAGGCAAGACCATGAATGCACTGCTTCAGCCGCGCTACGCCAAGCTGCACCACCGCGCCTCCGTGCCGCACCGCACGGCGCGCGACTACTTCGAGCCGCGCGTCGAGACCGCGCCGCGCGAGCAGCTCGCCGCGCTGCAGCTGCGCCGCCTGCGCGCAATGCTGAAGAACGCCTACGACAACGTGCCGCTGCAGCGCAGGCGCATGGACGCGGCGGGCATCGAGCCGCAGGACGTGCGCAGGCTCGAGGACCTGCGCGGCCTGCCGTTCTGCGTGAAGGGCGATCTGCGCGATCACTACCCGTTCGGGCTATTCGCCCGCCCGCGCGAGCGCCTGCTGCGCCTGCATGCCTCCTCGGGCACCACCGGCAAGCCGACCGTGGTCGGCTACACGAAGAACGACCTCGACACCTGGGCGGACCTCATGGCGCGCACCATGGCCTGCGCCGGCGTGCGTCCCGGCGACGTGGTGCACAACGCCTACGGCTACGGACTGTTCACCGGCGGCCTCGGCATGCATTACGGCGCCGAGCGGCTCGGCGCCACCGTGGTGCCGATGTCGGGCGGCTCGACCGAGCGCCAGGTGGTTCTCATCCGGGACTTCGGCGCGCGCGTGCTGTGCTCGACGCCCTCCTACGCACTCAACATCGCGGAGGTGGCCGAGCGCGACGGCGTCGACCTGAGAACGGGCCGGCTCGAAGTCGGACTGTTCGGCGCCGAGCCCTGGAGCGAGGCCATGCGGCGCGAGATCCAGATTCGGCTCGGGGTCAAGGCGATGGACAATTACGGCCTGTCCGAAATCATGGGGCCGGGCGTCGCGGTCGAGTGCGAGGCGCAGGACGGGCTGCACGGCTGGGAGGACCATTTCCTGTTCGAGATCATCGATCCCGACAGCGGCCGGCCGGTGCCCGAGGGCCAGGCCGGCGAGCTGGTGATCACCACGCTCACCAAGGAAGCGCTGCCGATGATCCGCTACCGCACGCGCGACGTGACGCGGCTCACCACCCAGCCATGCGCCTGCGGGCGCACGCACCTGCGCCTGAAGCGCATCACCGGACGCAACGACGACATGCTGATCATCCGCGGCGTCAACGTCTATCCGTCGCAGATCGAGGCGGCGCTGGTGGGCTTGCCCGATGTCGCGCCGCACTACCAGCTGGTGCTCGAGCGCCGCGGCAACCTGGACACGCTCACGGTCGAGCTCGAGGCTGCGGCAGCGGTACCGGTCGGCTCGCCGGACGCCTACCGCGCGCTCGCCGAGCGCGTGCGCTACCAGATCAAGTCGCTCATCGGGGTGACAACCGAAGTAGTGGTCAAGAAGCCCGGGGAGCTACCGCGCTCGCAGGGCAAGGCCGTGCGCGTGCGCGACCTGCGCAAGGACCCGCACGGCGCCTGAGGCGCGCCCCACGCGAACGGCAAGCGGCCCATGGACTTCTCCCGCCAGATCAACCGCCGGCTGCACGAGGAGCACGATGCGACCCTGAGGCTGTGCGCGAGCCTCGAGCAGACGCTCGGCGCCCGCCCCTGGCCGCCGGACCGGGCCAACACCGAGGTGGCCCTGGTGCTGCGCAGCGCGGTCGCGGCGCTCGCCGACGAAGTCGCGCGCCACTTCGCGTTCGAAGAGACCGAGCTGTTCCCGCGCCTCGCCGAAGCCGGAGAAGGCGACCTCGCCGAGCTCCTCGCCGAGGAGCATGCGGTGATCCGCGGCATCGCGCGCCGCCTCTCGGAGCTGCACGACGCGCTGCGCACCCAGACCATCGACGCGCACGGCTGGCAGCAGCTGCGCATGCACGGCCTCGAGCTCGCCCAGCGGCTGGCCTCCCACGCGCAGATGGAGGAGATGTCGCTGCTGCCCTCGGTCGAGAACCTGCTCGACGAAGACAGCGACCGCGAGCTGTTTTCCGCCTACGTCCTGGATTGAAGCAGAAGGAGAGCACGTCATGACAGCAACCGTTCGCACGGCCCCCGGAGCGGGCGCCGAATTCAGGCTGCGGCCGCTCGCGCCGGGCGATCTGGAGGCGCTGGCCGCGATCGACGCCGCGCTGAGCGGGCGGCCGCGGCGTGCCTATTTCGAGCGCCGGCTTGCCGCGGCGCTGCACCAGCCGGAGCTGCACCTGCAATTCGCCGCCGAGCAGCACGGCGCGGTGTGCGGCTACGCGCTGGGGCGCGTGCTCGAGGGCGAGTTCGGCCGCACGCAGCCCGCGCTGCGTCTGGAGGTGATCGGAGTAACTCCCGCGGCGCAAAGCCGCGGCATCGGACGCGCGCTGCACGCCGCGCTCGAGCAGCAAGCCGCCAAGCGCGGCGTGCGCGAGATCCACAGCGCCGCCCCATGGCGCGCCCACGCCATGCTCCGGTTCATGGGCCGGATGGGCTACGCGCTGGCCGACAACCTCGTGCTCGACTGCCCGGTGCGCGCCGGGCATTACGGCGCCGCGGAGGAGCAGCCGGTGGACTCGCCCGAGCGCGAGGGGTCCGGCGACCCGAACGACTACAGCGCTCCGGCGGGGAACGATTTCGAGGCGCTGGCGCGCGACACCGCCGACGTGCGCTCGCTGGCGTCCGCCGACCTCGACGCGGTGGTGCGCATCGACCGGCGCCTCACCGGCCGGGAGCGGCGCGGCTACATGGGCAAGGCGCTCGACGAAGCGCTGTTCGACTCGGCGATCCGCATCTCGCTCAGCGCACGCCGGGACGGGGTGCTGGCCGGCTTCCTGATGGCACGCGCGGACCTCGGCGACTTCGGCCGTACCGAGCCGGTGGCGGTGATCGATACCGTGGGGGTCGACCCGGATTACGCCCGCCAGGGCCTCGGCCGCGCGCTGCTGTCGCAACTGTTCATCAACCTCTCGGCGCTGCGCATCGAGCGCCTCGAGACCATGGTCGCCAAGGAGAACTTTCCCCTGCTCGGGTTCTTCTACCGCGCCGGCTTCGCGCCGAGCCAGCGTCTGGCGTTCGTGAAGCGGCTCCCCTAAACGCCGGCGCCGGAAGCCGGGGCGGCGCAGCCGCGCGCTCCGGCGAGCGCCGGATCAGCCGTGCAGGCTGTTGTACTTCTCCAGCAGCTGCTCGGGCGTCTCCGCGTAGTCCGGGTTCTGCACGATGCAGTCGGCGGGGCACACCAGCTTGCACTGCGGCTCGTCCTCGGCACCCACGCATTCGGTGCACTTCAGCGGATCGATCACGTAGATCGGGTCACCGACACTGATCGCTTCGTTCGGGCACACCGGCTTGCAGGCATCGCAGGCGGTGCAGTTGTCGTTGATCAAGAGTGCCATTTCGAATCTCCGTAAGGTTTCAGGCCGCCGCCCTCTCCTGCATCGCCTTCAGCTTGTCGTGGCGGAAGGCGCCCCACAGCGCGGCGCCGATCGCGCCGGCGTAGATCGAGTCGGAGTGGTTGACCGTGTCGAGCCCGGTGATCTTCTCGTTGACCAGCTCTTCGCGCAGCGCCGCGAGCAGGCCGGCATCGAGCGCCAGACCGCCGGTGAGCAGCACCGTGCCGCTCTTGATGCCGGTGACCTTGAGCAGCTTCACCAGGCGCGAAGCCATCGAGATGTGGATGCCCTTCAGGATGTCCGGCGTGGGTATGCCGCGCGACACCATGTTGATGACGTCGGTCTCGGCCAGCACCGCGCAGATCGAGCTGATCTTCTCCGGTGTCTTGGCGGCCTTCGACAGCGTGCCGATCTCCTCGACCGCAACGCCGAGGTAGCGCGCGATGTTCTCGAGGAACTGCCCCGAGCCGGAGGCGCACTGGCTGGTCATCTTGTAGGACAGCACCTTGCCGCGTTCGTCGACGTAGATGGCGCGCCCGTTGAGCGCGCCGATGTCGACCACCGCGCGCGCATCGGGCCGCAGGAACACGCCGCCGCGCGCGTGCGTGGTCATCGAGTAGAAGTGCCCGGTGGCGAATTTCACGTTCTCGCCCTCGCCCGTGGTGGCCACGTAGTCGACGTCGGCGGGCTTGAGGCGCGCTTCCTCCAGCACCTCGTCGTAGCCGGCCTTGGCGAGCTGCATGTTGTCGCGCCGGCGGATGCGCTCGCAGCGCCTGGCGAGCCATTCGCTCTTGCCGTCCGCCCCCGCCGCGTCGCTCCTGAACAGCGTCGTCTTGACGACCCCGGAGCCGATGTCGATGCCGATGGTATGGATCATTGCCGCGCCTCCACGGTCTTGCCTTCCTCGACCACCGCGCGCCAGGCGAAGGTCGCGCCGCCGAGCGCGCCGGTGTAGATCGAGTCGGGGTTGATATTGAGCGTCACCTCGCCGTAGTTCTCCTTGACCAGCTCCATGAGCGCCTTCACCGCGGCCTCGTTCTTGGCCACGCCGCCGGTGAAGGTGAACTGGTCCCGAATGCCCCCGGAGCGCGCCAGGATCGACATCGCGCGCAGGATGATGGCGCGGTGCAGCCCCGCCATGATGTCCTCGCGTTTCTCACCCAGCGACAGGCGGTCGCGCAGCTCGGCGCCGGCGAACACCGTGCAGGTCGAGTTGATGCGCACGGTCTTGGTCGCCTTCATCGCCAGCGGCCCGAGCTCGTGCAGGCCCATGTTCATCTCGTCGGCGATGTAGCCCAGGTAGCGCCCGCAGCCCGCGGCGCAGCGGTCGTTCATCTGGAAGCTCTCGACGATGCCATTGGGATCGACCTGGATCGCCTTGGTGTCCTGGCCGCCGATATCGAGCACCGTCGCGGTGTGCGGGTACATGACGTGCGCGCCCAGACCGTGGCACAGGATCTCCGAGCGGATGTGCTCCTTGGAGAACGGCAGCCGCGCGCGGCCGTAGCCGGTGCCCACCACGTAAGCCTCTTCGAGCGCGGTGTCGAGCACGCCCTGGATCGGCGCCCTGACCGCGTCGCCGCGGCTCGCGGTTTCCGGCTGCGCCGCGAAGGTGCGCTTGAGCGCCGCCAGCAGGTGGGGCTTGATCGAGTCCCCGTAGACGCGGTTTTCGACCTCGATGATCGAGCGGTCGAAAACGTTGAGCAGCATGTCGTAGCGCACCCCGGCTTCCTTGGCGACCGCCTCGCCCACCGCGAGGTAGCGGCTGCCGGCGATGTCGCGGAAGAAGTCCGATTTGCGCTTCGCGCCCGCCGCGAACAGCTCGGGCGCCTCGAGCTGCAGCCGCCGGAACAACTCGCCGAGCGCCGCCTGCACTCCCGCCGCGGCATCGCCGAAGCGCGCGCCCTCGGCGTTGCGCCGGCAGGTGGCTTGGAGGTCATCCAGCTGCTCGAGGAACTGCTCGAGCCGGAAGTCGCGCTCGAGCTGACCGAGGAAGTCCTCGAGCCGGCCGTTGAGCGCGCCGGAGCGCGACAGCGCCTGGCGAAACAGGTGGAAGCGCGCGTTGACCAGCGCCTCCTGCTTGGCGATCGCCGCCGCCGTGTCGTAGTTCGAGCGCGAGTTGGTGATGCCGCGCCCGAGCACGTTCTGCTGCTCATCCATCACCACCGCCTTGGTGGTGGTGGAGCCGAGGTCTATGCCGATGAAGCATCGCATGTGCATTCTCCTCAGTGCACGGCGCCGGCCGCGCGCTTTTGCTTGATCATCTGGAAGTAGCTCTCGAGCCGGTTCTTGATGTTGGCGGCGGAGAAGTAGCGCGGGTCCACCAGGTCCGACTCGATGAACGCCGCGGGCTTGCCGGTGCGCTTCTCGACTTCGCGCAGGATCAGCAGCTGCCCCGCCGAGAAGCTGTTACAGCTCTTGATCGAGTTGATCAGCAGGCCGTCGGCCTGGTACTGGTCCATGTACTTGCAGATCATGTCGATGCGCTGCGGGAAATTGAGGTTGGTGTAGCAGCCCAGGCAGTACTCGGCGAGCGACTCGATCGGGTGGTCCGGATCGTGGCGGAAACCGAAGTCGTACACGCCGCCGACCTTCGCATAGGTCGAGGCCACCACCACCGCGCCCTCGTCGTAGAACATCTTCCAGAAGTCGCGGAAGCTGGTCCAGTTGGGCGGACCTTCGACGACCAGGCGGTATTTTTCCTCCGCCATTTCGCCCTCCGGAGTGATCGGTCCCTTGCCCTCGCGGATGCGCTGCTCGATCTCGGCGCGCAGCACCCTGTAATACTGCGTCGCCTGCGGCGTGCCGCGGAACGCGGTGAACATCGGTCCGATGTAGTACACCGCGCCGAAATAGCCGTCGATCGGCGAGGGCCGGTGCGTGGCCGACTGCAGCGTCCACACCAGGTCGTCCTCCGCCTTCGCCGACTCCTTCATGTACTGGCGCAGCCGGTCGATGTCGAATTTCACGCCCGAGACCTTCTCCAGCGTGGGGATCACCTTCTCCTTGATCTGCTTCACCACGTAGTCGCGCATGCTCGCCGAGATGTGGCCGTCGCCCTGGTAGGGCACGTGCAGCATCACCGTCTCGCAGTCGTACTTCTGGCGCACCAGCTCGAACCACTTCATGAACGTGAAGCAGCCGGTGTAGGAAAGCAGCAGCACATCGGGCGTGGGCAGCGGCTCGCCGGTCGGCCCGACCTGGCCCTGCAGCATCATGCCGAGATCGGTCTTCACGTAGGTGCACACGTCCTCGGAATGGCCTTCGCGCTCGGCGTCCATGATGAATTTGCCGGATTTCTTGCGCATGCCGCTCTGCAGCGCGTTGGTCTCCGGCAGGCTGCGCGCGAAGTCGAAGCACATCAGCAGCTCGTTCAGGTTGCCCGGCACGAACGTGGCGGAGACCTTCTTGCCCAGCTGGCGCGCATTCGCGAGCTCGTGGTAGTTGCCGTTGATCAGCTCCTTCTGCAGCCACATCGCGTCCTCTTTCTGGACCACGGGCTTGGCCTTGGGGCCGACTTGGGGTTGCATCGCTGGCGTACTCATGCGGCGCTCCAGAGTTTGATCGAATCGGCGAAAGTGCCGGCCTGCTCGCGGATCGGCGCCATCTGGCCGGTGTTCTCCGCGTACTTGAAGGCGGTATAGGGAACCTTGTGCTTGGCGAGCACCTCCTGCAGCATCGGGCGCTCGAGCAGCGCCGGATCACAGAACGACGGCGCGGCGAAGATCACCCCTTCGGCCGCGTTGGTCTTGACCTGCTTGAGCAGGAACTGGCCCTTGTCGGCCTTGTGCTCGTCGTACTTGGACGACGTCGACGCCGAGCGGTGCAGGAACGCCTTCGACAGCTCGGTCAGCGGCTCGCCGGCGGCGGGCACGTCGTCGAGCAGCCAGCGCATGGCGAGCATGAAGTCGTCGTCCACGATGTAGCAGCCGGCCATCTCGATCGACTTGATGAGGCTGAGCGGCGGCTGCTCGCAGAAGGCGCCGGTCAGGACGATGCGCGCGTTGTCGCGTGGCGCTCGCGGCGCGGCGTCGGCCGCCGCGATGTATTCGCGCACCAGAGTGGTGTGCTCCTCCGGCGGCAGCACGCAACCGGCGCGCAGCACCAGGTACACCTCGGCGGTCGGCGCCTGCCACGGCTTTTTCGACCGGTAGGCGTACAGCTCGCGGATGGCGCGGCGGTTCTCGTTGTAGACCTCGATCGAGGCGCGCAGCTCGTCGTCGGTGATCGGCTTGCCGCGCAGCTTGCCGAGGTCCTCGCGCAGCACCTGCATTTCGCGCACGTAGAACTCGCCGCCGATCGAGTCGTCGTAGTTCTGCGGCACGTCGAAGTACTTGACGTACTTGTCCTTGAACAGGATCTGCCACATGCCGGAGAGGTTGCGGATCACGTCGCAGATGGAGGGAAACAGCATGCCGTCGAGGCAATCGAGCCGCCCGGTCAGGCCGAGCTCGAGGGTCGAGCGCGGGATGCGGCAGATGTAGCTCTGGTAGTACGCGTCCCCCTGGATCACCTCCATCTGGTCGCCGCCGCCGAAGATGCCCACCGGCAGCATGCCTGCGGCGTGCACGATCTCGCGCGGGACGTAGATCGGCATGTAGCCGATCGCCCGGCGCCCCGGCGCGGCTGCCTTCCAGTCCTTGACCGCGTTGAAGTGCAGGTCCTCGAACAGCGCCTCGCAGCGCTTCACGATCTTTTCGACGCTCATGTGCCGGTTCCTCCTTCTAGCGGTGCTGCCACTGCGGTGGGCGCTTGTCGAGAAAGGCCTGCAGCCCTTCGACGGCATCGCGCGTCTGCATCAGTTCCTCGAGGTACAGCGCTTCGACCTCGGCGAAGCGGCGCTGCGCCTGTTCAAGGAGCGGCGCGCGCGCCGCGCGCAGCGCGTAACCGAGCGAGCTCGCGCTCTTGCCGGCCAGCTGGGCATCGAAATACGCCAGCGCGGCGGCGGTCGGATCCGCGGCCAGCTCTGCGACCAGCCCCCAGGCAAGCGCCGTGACCGCGTCGATCGAGCGCCCGGAGAGCAGCAAGTCCTCGGCGCGTGCCTGGCCGATGCGCGCCGGCAGCAGCACCGAGGCCGCCGGCGCGAACACCGCGAGCTTCACCTCGGGCTGGCCGAACTGGGCCTCGGGCGCCGCGAACAGCAGGCCGCCGGCGCTCGCGAGCTCGAGCCCGCCGCCGAGACACTGGCCGCGCATCGCCACCAGGATCGGGGCCGGCCATTGGAGCATGCGCAGCAGCAGCGCGTGCAGGCCCTTGAGCATCGCCGCGCAGCGCCCCGGCAGGTGCTCCTCGACGCTCGCACCGAAGGAAAAGTGCGCTCCCTCGTGGTCGATCAGCGCGCCGCGCAGGCCGGCGTTGCCCGCGTGCTCGGCGAACGCACGCTCGAGCGCGGCGATCATCGCCGCGTCGATGAGGTTGGCCTTGGGACGCGCCAGGCGCAGCCGCAGCAGCGCGCCGTCGCGCTCGAGCCAGACCTTGAGGGGGCTCTCGGACACGGGTTCAGTCCTTGCGCTTCGCCTTCGGCTGGATCGAATCGTGCAGCGGCCCGACCCAGCCTTCGCCGCGCGCCAGCGCCTGCCGCAGGGCCACGAAATCGACTTCGCGATCGTCCTTGGTTCCCTCGTTGAACGCCGTGAATCCGGCGCGCGCCTCGGTCACCATGTTGAGCGCGAGCCAGGCGCGCGCGTCTTCCTTGTTGCGGTTCCAGGCCTCGAGCTTGGGCTTTCTCAGCTCCTCGAGGGTCTTGCTGGTGCACTCGGGGAAGGTGAGCAGCAGCTTGGCGCACAGCTCCTCGACCCTGGCATCGAGCAGCGACAGGTCGACGGTGCCCTTCGCCATCAGTTCCTTGCCGGCCTTGAGCGCGTCGCCGCTCTTCGGCTCGCCGAACACCATGCGCCCGTAGTCATCGACCATGCGGCCGGTCTCCACCAGCGGATTGGGCACGAACTTGCCGTCCACCTTGAGCGCCGGAACGACGTCGCTGATCATGCCCCACTGGTAGGCCTTGTGCGCCGAGAACGGCTCGCACAGCACGCCCGCCACCATGGCGCGCTCGGCGCCGATGATCACCGGCAGGAAATCGGTCGCGCCGCCGATCGGCGCCGAGCCGTGCTTGGGGCCGGCCTGGCCGAAGCGCGCCAGGTCCTGCGCGACGGTGAAGTCGCAGGCCATGCCGATCTCCTGCCCGCCGCCGATGCGCATGCCGTTGACGCGGCAGATCACCGGCTTGTCGCAGGCGAGGATCGCCGAGACCATGTCGTTGAACAGGCGCATGTACTGGCGGTACTCGAGCGGATGTCCGGCGTAGTACTCCGCGTATTCCTTGGTGTTGCCACCGGTGCAGAAGGCCTTGTCGCCCGCGCCGGTGAACACCACGCAGTTCACGTCGCGCGCGTTCGAGGCGGCGCGGAAGGCGAGGATCACGGCCTTCACCATGTCGGTGGTGTAGGAGTTGAACTGCTGCGGGTTGTCGAGCCAGATCCAGGCGTTGTACAGCTCCGCCGCCGTCTTGCCGTCGGGGCTCTTCGCCGGGCGCTTCTCGAGTCTCAAGCCGGGGACGCGGATCTCGGCCAGGTCGTGGTTTTTCAGCGCGTGCGCTTTCGCTTCCATTGCATCTCTCCTAGGGAACCAGTACCGCGCGCTTCGAGAGCTCGTGGCGGTGCACCGCCTCGAAGACGCGGTTGATGTCTTTGAGCGGCAGCGGCTCGACGAAAGGCTTGACCTTCACCTTGCCCTCGAGCACCAGCTCGAGCGCCGCCGGGTACTGCTCGGGCGGACAGCCCCAGTTGCCGAGCGCGCGCGCGTCGAACGCCATCAGGTTGGACAGCCGCACTTCGACCTTGTCCATGGTGAAGCCGACCACGCTGAGCGTGGCGCCGTGTACCAGCAGTCCCCACGCGGTGGTCTGGCCTGCGGCGCTCCCGGAACATTCGAAGACGAACCATTCGGTGGGACGCAGCCCGTTTTGCCTGGCGAAGTCGGCGATGGCCGCCTTGAGCGCCTTCTGATCGAGCTCCTTGGCGTTGAGCGTGAGCGCGGCGCCGTAGGGCCGCATCGCTTCGAGCTTGCGCTCGTCGACGTCGATCGCGACCACCTTGGCGCCGAAGGCGCTGGCGACCTGCACGCAGTAGCCGCCGACGCCGCCCGCCCCGATCACGACCGCCAGCGCGCCCGGCGTCACCCCGGCACGGCGCACGGCCTGGTAGGGCGTGGTGAGCGCATCGGCGACCACCGACACCTCGGCGAGCGCGAGCCCCGCCGCGCCGAGGCGCTTCTCGTCCACCGCGCACAGCCCGCGCGCGGGGACCACGATGTGGGTGCCAAAGCCCCCCTGGATGTCGTTGCCAGGCATCTTCTGCTTGCGGCAGATGGTGCCCAGCCCGCGCTTGCACAGGTCGCACTCGCCGCAGGGCAGCACCGCCGGCACGATCACCGCCTTGCCGAGCCAGGACTGCGCCCCGGCGCCGGTTGCGGCCACGCGCCCGGAGATCTCGTGCCCCAGGGCGAGCGGCAGCGGATGATTGGTGCGCACCCCGTCGTAGAAGTAGCCCAGGTCGGTGTGGCACACGCCGCAGCCGGCGATCGCGACGGCCACCTCGCCCGGGCCGGGCGCGGCGTCGAACGCCGCCACGACCAGGGGCGCCCTGGGCGCCGTCATCAGCCAGCGTTGCGCATGTATTGCAGTGGCCATCTCGGTTCCTTGCACTTGTGCGCTGCCTCGTTTTCGCCTATTGTGGTATTTAAGTACCGCTTTACCAATTTAGCCGAGGACTCATCCCGCGTCAACGCTTGAAGGCTCCTCGATGCAGCGAGTTTCCACCCGCGATTGACGCGGGATTTGATTTAGCGCAAGGAATTTGCGCTTAGTTGCGCGAGCATCCCGGCAGCGGCCTGCGGCGCGCTCATTTTCGGCAAGGAGGTTGAACGTGACTGGCGCAAAACTGACGAAGAGTTCGGTCGACAGCGTATCGGTGGCACTGGCGGGCTCGGGCGGCGCCGGCGTGATGACCGCCGGCAACATGCTGCTGGAGGCGGCGGCCCAGGCGGGCTATTACGGGCTGATGACGCGCACCAGCGGCCCGCAGATCCGCGGCGGCGAGGCGGCCGCGATGGTGCGCGTGTCGACTTTCGCCTCGGACAGCCAGGACGACCGCTTTCACGTGCTGGCCGCGATCGACTGGCAGAACGTCAACCGCTTCGCCTCCGAGATCCCGCTCGGGGCGACGAGCCTGCTGATCGGCGATCCGGCGCAGGGCGAACCGCCCGAGGCGTTCACGCGCAGCGGCGCGCGCTACGTGCCCCTGCCGCTCAAGGCGCTCGCCAAGCAGGTCAGCGGCGGCTGGCCGAACATGGTGGCGCTGGGCGTGCTCGGCGGCCTGATGGGGCTGCCCGCGGATGCGCTCGAGCGCGCGGTGCAAAAGGCGATGAAGAAGGGCGGCGACGCGCTCGCCGCGGGGCTCGCCGCAGTGCGGCTGGGCTTCGCCGAGGCGGCCACGGTCGAGGGCGCATTGCGCCTGGCTGCGCCACGCAGCGGCGCCGGTCGCTGGCTGATCAGCGGCAACGAGGCCGCCGGCCTGGGCGCGCTGCGCGGCGGCGTGCGCTTCGTCGCCGCCTATCCGATCACCCCGGCCACCGAGCTGCTCGAGTGGATGTCCCCCGCGCTCACCAAGGTCGGGGGCACCCTCGTGCAGGCCGAGGACGAGCTGGCCTCGATCAGCATGATCCTCGGCGCCTCGTACGGCGGAGTGCCCGCTCTCACCGCCACCTCGGGCCCGGGGCTCGCCCTGATGAGCGAGGCGCTCGGCCTGGGGGTGGCCGCAGAGCTGCCGATCGTGGTGGTCGACGTGATGCGCACCGGGCCTTCGACGGGCATCGCGACCAAGACCGAGCAGGCCGATCTCAACATCGCCATGTACGGCCTGCACGGCGACGCGCCGCACATTGTGGTGGCGCCCAATTCGGTGGCCGACTGTCTCGCCACTGCGCAGTGGGCCGTCGGCCTGGCGGAGTCGCTGCAGGTACCGGCGATCGTGCTGTCTGACCAGTACTTCGGACAGGCGCGCGCGATCATCGACCGCCCGGAGGGCGCGCTCGCGCGCACGCCGCGGCTGGTGGCGCCGCCGAACGCCGAGGGCTACAAGCGCTACGCGCTCACCGAATCGGGCATCTCACCGATGGCGATCCCCGGTACCCCGGGCACCAGCTACACCGCCGACGGCCTGGAACACAACGAGCGCGGTACGCCGTCTTCGCAGCCGAGCGATCACCTGGCGCAACTGGAGAAGCGCCAGCGCAAGCTCGACGGCCTCGACTGCGCCGAGCACTGGGCCACCATCGAGGGCGAGGGCGACATGGCGGTCGTGACCTGGGGCTCGTGCACGGCACCCGTGCGCGAGGCCTTCGCGCGCGCGCGCGCCGAAGGCGTGCAGGCGCGGCTGGTGTCGCTGCGCCTGCTCTCGCCGGCGCAGCCCGAGCGCCTGAAGAAGGCGCTCGAGGGCGTGAAGCGCGTGCTGGTCGTCGAGCAGAGCTTCTCGGGCCAATTCCACCGCTACCTGCGCGCCGAGTACGACCTGCCGGGTGAGGTGCGCAGCTTTCGCCGCCCGGGTCCGCTGCCTTTCCGTCCCGACGAGATCCACCAGACGCTCGTGAAATGGAGCCGCTCATGAACGCCCCCGCCACCGTCGCGGCGCTGACCGCGCAGGATTTCAAGTCCGACTACAAGCCCGTGTGGTGCCCGGGCTGCGGCGACTACACAGTGCTCGCATCGATTACCCGCGCGCTCGCGGCATTGCGGCTGCGGCCCGAGAACGTCGCCGTGGTCTCGGGTATCGGCTGCTCCTCGCGCATCCCGGCCTACACGAGCTGCTACGGCTTTCACGGCGTGCACGGCCGGGCGCTCGCCGCGGGCACCGGCCTGAAGGTGGCGCGCCCCGATCTCACGGTCCTGGTCGCCGGCGGCGACGGCGACGGCTACTCGATCGGCGGCAACCACTTCCTGCACGCCTGCCGACGCAACGTCGACCTCACCTACATCGTGATGGACAACCACGTGTACGGCATGACCAAGGGCCAGCCCTCGCCGACCACCGAGCCGGAGTGGAAGAGCAAGCTCTCGCCCGGGGGCACCGGGCTGCGCGAGTTCCATCCCCTGGTCATCGCGCTCGCCGCGGGGGCGAACTTCATCGCGCGCGGGTTTTCGGGGGATCCTTCCGGCACGGCCACGCTGATCGCCGAGGCGGTCCGGCACCCCGGATTCTCATTCGTCGAGGTGCTTTCGCCGTGCGTCACCTTCCGCCCCGAGCAGCGCGCCTGGAAGGATGCGGTGCACCCGGCACCGGTCGCGGCCACGGAGGACCCCGCGCGCGCAGCGCGCCGGCTGATGACCGACGACGGCTTCAACATCGGGGTGCTGTACAAGGGCTCGCGGCCCGCGTTCAGCCCGGCCGCACCCAAGGCACCGCTGAGCCCATCCGATCTCGAAAAGGACTTCGCGCTATGAGCACCCGCAAGGCACCCCCTAAGGCCCCGGCGAAGCACAAACGCGCTGCCGCGCGTGCGCGACCGGCGGCCGGTCCCTACGCCGATTTCATGGCACGCGCCTACGTGATGGAGGTCGACGCCGCGGAGCGCTACGCTGATTTCGCCGACCAGATGGACGTGCACAACAACCCCGAGGTCGCGGAGCTGTTCCGCAAGCTCTCGCGCATCGAGGCCCTGCACGCCAAGCGCATCCTGGAGGAGATGGGCTGGAAGCAGCCGCCGCGCGCGCTGCTCGCCTGGCGCTGGGACACCCCCGAGCCGCCCGAGACCACCGCGCACACCGAGGTGCACTACCTGATGCAGCCCTATCACGCGCTGCAGCTCGCGCTGCGCAACGAGCAGCGCGCCGAGAAATTTCTCGCGCGCATCGCGCGCGCGCCGAAGACTCCAGCCGCGGTGAAGCGAGCGGCCGCCGAAATGGCGGGGGAAGAACGCGAGCACGTACGCCTCATCCAGGGCTGGATGAAGCGCGTGCCCAAGCCTGCGAAGGACTGGGACCGCGACCCGGATCCGCCGGTGCTGGGGGATTGAGAGCCCCCCCGGCGCTGCGGCTACTTCTTCAGCTTGTAGTAGGCCTGGTCGAGCCAGGCCGCGACGCTTTGCTCGCCCTCCGCGGACAGTCCCGCGTGGGCGCGCTGGTTGCAGCCCTGCACCTGCGCGAGCAGCCCAGCCGCGGTGTGGATTCTGCGCCCGGCACGCGTGAACACGCTCGATCCGTCGCCGCCGAACATCGAGGCGTGACAGGCCGCGCATTTTTGCTCGTACAGCTTCTTTCCGAGCGCCGGCTTGCCGAAGGGGAAGGCATCGGATTGGGCGTGCGCCACCGATGCGAACAGCGCGAGCGCGGCAAGAGCATGGCTCCAGAGAATATAGTGCGGCCGTTTTTCCATGGCGTTCGATAAGTCCTTCTGTCTCGTAACACCTATAGTGTAGCGACCGGTCCGGTACCCGGCCAACTATGCCCAAGGCAGGTATCTGAGAATAAAGTGCACCGCGCCTGTGGCGCTCGCCTAATCGGTACCCGAGTATGCCAACCGTCGCGCTTTCTAGCGTGGCTACCCTTGTTGGCGGCGAACGAACACTACTGCATGAGCCTCGCGCGCCTACTAGGCCTTGCGGCAGCAGCCACCTCCATTCTGCGCGTACCACAACCAGTACTTGTGGTAGGGCGATTTGGCAGGCTTCTCTTCTCACCCACGAGCAAGTGCGGCGCATTCACATCGTGGATCACCTGCCAGGCGATCGACTTGCCCGTTTCGTACAAGTACGAGCACAACTTTGGTTCCGGGCGCGATGTGCAGTGGAGTGCTGTCAAGCAGCATGGCCGGTCGACCTTTTGAGATGGCCGTCGTGGCCGACCTGTTGTCTGCGCTTGGGTGGCGCGAGGCCTTGTTGCCTTATCGGTTCAGTCGGGGTGAGCGCTTCGCGGAGAGGTTGGCCTGGGAGGCTTTCAGAAGGAGGCAGAAAGGCAGGACCTGCGATGTGGGCCTGTTGGAGGGGACGGCTTTGCAGCCGATTGGAGGATTTTTGGAAGACAGATTGCGTTCGATTAGGTAGCTATTTGGCGACAGGATTTATATTTCATTAGTTGTTTAGCGACTAATTTTGGTGCCGTTTTCAGGTTCTTAGCTCTTTGGCGACTTAGTCTGCAATGTTATTAGCTCTATAACGACCACATGTGCCATAATTTAGTTGTTTGACGACACCTTAGGACTCCTCCCTTGGCAACCATAGCGCCCGCCCGACAGGAGGAGCTTCTAATCACCCGCGGGGGATCGGATGCCGCCGCCAGGGCGGCTCAGCGACGCGCGCAGGCCGGCGAACTGGCGCGCATTGCCGAAGGGGTCTACCTGTTTGAGCACACTCCCGACGCCCAGGCCGCCGTCGTGCGGCGCAACTGGGCTCGCATCCTCGGGGCCCTCGTTCCCAAAGCCGTCGTCTCCTACCGCAGCGCCTACGCCGGCGGCCTGACCGACGACGTCATCTATCTCAGCCATCCCACTCGGTACAACCGCACCATCAAGCTCCCAGGGCTGCATGCCGTCCTCGTGAAAGGCGCCGCACCCCAGGCTGGCGACATGCCCCTCGGCAGCGCTGGCCTGTACTTCGCTTCCCGGGAACGTCAGCTCCTTGAGAATCTGAGCCAGGAACGCGGCGAGCACGGTAAGTCCGCCGGCGCCAGGGCCGTCGAAGAACGGCTTGTCTCAATCCTCGGCGCGAGCGGCGAAGCAGGGCTCAATAAGCTTCGCGACCGCGCACGACCGCTCGCTGAACCGCTCGGCCTAAAGAAAGAGTTCAACAAGCTCGACGGGCTCATCGGGGCCCTTCTCGCTACTCACGCCACGGGCGTACTGAAAACCAAGGACGGGCGCCGGGTCGCGCAGGGAACTCCCGTCGATGCTGCCCGCATGGGGCGCTTCGAAACTCTGGCTGCGCGGCTCCGCGTTGAAGCTCTGCCTCATCGCAATGGGCTCGCTACGACCGAGCCATCGCGCTCGAATTTCGCCTTTCTCGAGGCGTACTTTTCGAACTACGTCGAGGGTACGGAATTTGCCATCGAGGAAGCGCGGGACATCGCACTCAAAGGCCGAATCGTTGAGCGCAGACCCAAGGACTCGCACGACGTGCTCGGCGTATTCAAACTCGCGTTGCAATCCCCGACGCGAGATACGCTACCGCCATTTGGCCATGACTTCCCCACGGAACTCGCCCGACGGCACGCCCTCATGCTAGAAATGCGCCCCGAGGTCAACCCGGGCCATTTCAAGCTCGACCCGAACCGAGCGGGTAACACATGGTTCGTCGAGCCAAATCTCGTGCGCGGGACGTTAATAGAGGGATCGAACCTCGCGCGGAGCGTTCCGGAGGGGCTTGCGCGCGCCATTTACTACGCGTTTCTTGTGTCAGAGCTTCATCCGTTCAACGACGGGAATGGTCGCATAGCACGCCTCATCATGAATGCGGAGCTCTCTAGGGTCGACGAGGCACGTATCATCATTCCTACGCTCTTTCACGAAGAGTATGTCGACTGCCAGCGACAGCTCACGCAGCAGAATGCCCCGACGGGCCACATCCGCGCGTTGAGCCTCATTCAGCGCTGGACCATAGGCTTCGATTACTCCCACATTGACAGATTAATTGACGCAGTAAAGCGAACGAACGCCCTTGAGCGCTCTCGAAGCCAATACAAGCTTACGATGCCGGACGGCTCACCTTTAACGTGAGCCGGAAGGGGCGGACATAATTCGGGCAGCAGCAGCAGCAGCCTGATTTGGCCGAGGAATGCGCGCTCGAGGCGCCTGTCCACCGCGTTCACAACGCCTAATTCATCGCGTCTTTTGGGCACGGCACGTCACGGCGTGTGCCCTGACATATCGGTGGCCACACATGAGCGTTGTGGGCGCTGCGAACATCCGCCAGCAAGCGGGGCTCGCTTGCTGCTAGGCACGTGGGACAGTAACTACCAGCGCCGGTGACTAACCATCTGGTGCCAGACATCTCCCCCATGGCCATCACTCCACAGTAACCGATTTGGCGAGATTGCGCGGCTTGTCGACGTCGGTGCCGCGCGCCAGCGCCGTATGATAGGCGAGCAGCTGCAGCGGCACTACGTGCAGGATCGGCGACAGCGCTCCCGCGTGATCGGCGAGCCGGATGACGTTCACGCCCTCGGAGGGCTGGAACCCGCTCTGATGGTCGGCGACCACGAACAGCTCGCCGCCGCGCGCACGCACTTCCTGCAGGTTGGATTTGAGCTTCTCCAGCAACGCGTCGCCCGGCGCCACCGCGACCACCGGCATGTCGCGATCGACCAGCGCCAGCGGCCCGTGCTTGAGCTCGCCGGCGGCGTAGGCCTCGGCGTGGATGTAGGAGATCTCCTTGAGCTTCAAGGCGCCCTCCATCGCGATCGGCCAGTGAATGCCGCGCCCTAGGAATAGCGCGTGCGCCTTGGTCGCAAAGCGTGCGGCCCAGAGCTTCACCGCCTCCTCCACGCCGAGCACGTTGCGCAACGCGGCGGGCAGGTGGCGCAGCGCGTGGATCAGGCCCGCCTCGCCCTCGGGCGTGATGCGCCCCTTCAGCTTTGCCAGCACCAGCGTGAGCAGGAACAGGCTCGCGAGCTGCGTGGTGAACGCCTTGGTCGAGGCCACGCCGATCTCGGGGCCGGCGCGGGTCAGGAATTTGAGCGCGGAGGCGCGCACCAGCGAGCTCTCCGGCACGTTGCAGATCGCGAGGGTCCGTCGAATCCCGAGCGTGCGGGCAAATTCGAGCGCGGCGAGCGTGTCCGCCGTCTCGCCTGACTGCGACACGGTCACCAGCAGCGTGTCCGGGTCGGCGATGATTCCGCGGTAGCGGTATTCGCTCGCGATCTCGACTTGCGTCGGCACGCGCGCGATCGTCTCCAGCCAGTAACGCGCCACCATCCCGGCGTGGTAACTGGTGCCGCAGGCCACGATCTGCACGGACTTCGCCCCGGCCAGCAGCTCGGCGGCCTGCACCCCGAACAGCTGCGGCTGCACCGATTGCGCCCCGAGCACCATCTCCAGCGTCGCGGCGACCGCGCCCGGCTGCTCCAAAATCTCCTTCTGCATGTAGTAGCGATACGGGCCCAGCTCCACCGCCTGCGCCGAGAGCTCCGACAGGTGCTCGGGCCGCTCCACTGCGGAACCGCTCGCGTCGAGGATGCGCACGCCCTCCGCGCGAATTTCGGCGCAGTCGCCGTGCTCCAGGTAGACGATGCGCCTCGTCACCTGAACCAGCGCCGAGACGTCGGAGGCGGCGAAGTTCTCGCCCTCGCCCAGGCCGAGCAGCAGCGGCGCGCCCTTTCTGGCGAGCACCACCGCTCCGGGATCGTCCGCCGACACCACCGCGATCGCAAACGCGCCTTGCAGCTCCGCCACCGCCTTCGAGGTGGCCGTGAGCAGATCGGGGCTCGAGCCGCGGTGCGCGGCGACGAGGTGCGCGATCACCTCGGTGTCCGTCTCCGACGTGAAGGCGAAGCCCTGCGCCTGGAGCCGGGCACGCATCGACTCGTGGTTCTCGATGATTCCGTTGTGCACCAGCGCGAGGCCGCCCGAGACGTGCGGGTGCGCGTTGTGCTCGCTCGGCGCGCCGTGCGTCGCCCAGCGCGTATGCGCGATTCCGGTAAATCCCGCGAGGTTGCTTGCGGCGACGCGCTCGGTGAGCTCGGCGACGCGGCCGACCGAGCGCAGGCGCTTGAGCCCGGGCTTGCCAGCGCCCTCGAGCACCGCGATGCCGGCCGAATCGTAGCCGCGGTACTCGAGCCGCCGCAGTCCCTCGAGCAGCATCGGGACGATGTCGCGCCTAGCGGCCGCGCCGACGATTCCGCACATGGGTCATTTCTTCTTGCGGGGCTTCCAGGAAGGCAGCGATACCTGCTTGGCGCGCGCCACGGTGAGCTGGCCGGCGGGCGTGTCCTTGCTGATGGTCGAGCCGGCGCCGATGTAGGAGCCCCTGCCGATCGTCACCGGGGCCACGAGCGTGGAATCCGAGCCGATGAAGCAATCGTCCTCGATCACCGTGCGGTGCTTGCCGAGGCCGTCGTAATTGCAGGTGATGGTGCCGGCGCCGATGTTGACGCGGCTGCCGACCTGCGCATCGCCGATGTAGGCGAGGTGGTTGGCCTTGGAGCCCGCGCCGAGGCGGCTCGCCTTCACCTCGACGAAATTGCCGATGTGCACTTCCTGCTCGAGAACCGCGCCCGGGCGCAGTCGCGCGTAAGGGCCGATGCGGCACCGCGCTCCGACCTGCGCCTCCTCGAGCAGCGAGAACGCGTGCACCTCGGTGTCCGCCTCAAGCGTCACGTTGCGCAGCACGCAGTTCGGGCCGATGCGCACGCGCTCGCCCAGACGCACGCTGCCCTCGAAGACGCAGTTGACGTCGATCGCGACGTCGCGCCCGCACTCCAGGCTGCCGCGCACGTCGATGCGCTCGGGATCGGCGAGCGTCACCCCGCTCTCGAGCAGGCGCTCGGCCGCGCGGCGCTGCAGCGCGCGCTCAAGCAGCGCGAGCTCGCGCTTGGAATTGACGCCCGCGACCTCGAGCCAGTCCAGCGCCTTGACCGCCGCCACCTCGAGGCCCTCGGCGACCGCCACGGCAATGATATCCGTAAGGTAATACTCGCCCTGGGCGTTGCGCTTGCCGACCCGCTCGAGCCACGCACGCAGGCGCCTGGCCGGCGCGCACAGGAAGCCGACGTTCACCTCGCGCAGTCGCAACTCCTCCGGGCTAGCGTCCTTTTGCTCGACGATGCGCGCCACGCGCCCGCGAGCGTCGCGCACGATGCGGCCGTAGCCGCTTGCATCGGGCGCCTCGGCGGTGAGGATGGCGAGCCCGCCGCGAGCGGCGCGTACCAGCTCGCGCAGCGTTTCCGCGCCCACCAGCGGCACATCGCCGTAGAGCACCAGCACCTCGGCGTCGCCGGAGACCCGCGGCAACGCCTGCAGGACTGCGTGGCCTGTACCGAGCCGCTCGCTCTGCTCGACCCAGGAGAGCGGCGCGGCGGCGAATGCCGCCTGCACCGCGTCGCCGCCGTGGCCGTGCACGACGACGATGCGCTCGGGCTGCAGGGTCTGCGCCGTCTCGAGCACGTGTGCGAGCAGCGGCCGCCCCGCCAGAGGATGCAGCACCTTCGGCAGTGCCGAGTGCATGCGTTTGCCCTGGCCGGCGGCGAGCACGACGATTTCGAGCGGCATGAGCGGGAAAAGCGCGACAGCGGGAACCGAGCCGCATTCTAGCATCGCGGCGCGCTCCACCAGAAGGAAGCCCTTGTTTTTGCGCGAGTTAGCGCACGGTGTCGTCGTACAGCCACGAGCCCTCGCCTCTTGCGAACATCACCTGCGGGCGCCGCGTGAGGAGCATCAGCGCCGGGTCGTCAATGGCATCCATTTCGCAATCCTCAAAAGAAAAAGCCACGAGCTGCGGGCCTGTGGCTTTTTCGTGAACGTCGAGTGAAAACGCTACCCGGTCATCGCCGTCGCAAGGCCGCGCATCGTCCTCTGCGGCGCGCTTCTGGTCGCAGCGGCAGGAGACGGATCGCGGCGCAGGTGCTCACCGCGGCAGCTCCGAGAACCCCATCAGGAACTCATCGACCGCGCGCGCGCACTGACGACCCTCGCGGATCGCCCACACCACGAGCGACTGGCCGCGCCGCATGTCGCCGGCGGCGAACACCTTGGGCACGCTGCTCGCATAGCAACCGGCATCGTCGGTGGTGGCCTTGGCGTTGCCGCGCGCGTCCCGGGCCACGCGAAAGCCCTCCAACACCGGTTGCACCGGCGACACGAAGCCCATCGCGAGCAGCACCAGGTCCGCGGGCAGCGTGAACTCGGACCCGGGGACCTCGTGCATCTTGCCGTCCTTCCACTCAAGATGGACCGCCTTGAGAGCCTTCACCCTGCCGTTCTCGCCGATCAGCTCCTTGGTCGCCACCGACCAGTCGCGCGCAGCGCCCTCCTCGTGCGAGGACGAGGTGCGCAAGCGCTGCGGCCAGTACGGCCAGACCGGGTTGCACTCGACGTCCGGCGGCATCGGCAGCAATTCGAACTGGGTCACCGACTTGGCCCCGTGCCGGTTGGAAGTACCGACGCAGTCGGAGCCGGTATCGCCGCCGCCGATGATCACTACGTGCTTGCCGCTTGCCCACAGCTCGGGCACGCCTTGGTCGCCCGCGACGCGCCGGTTTTGCAGCGGCAGGAAGTCCATCGCGAAATGCACCCCGTCGAGCTCGCGGCCGGGCACCGGCAGGTCGCGCGGCTGCTCGGCCCCGCCTGCCAGCACCACGGCGTCGAACTCCTCCGCGATGGTGGCCGGATCGAGCACGGTCGCGGCGGCATTGCCGGCGCCGACCGGTGCGCGCCCCACCGAATGGTTGACCTTGAAGGTCACGCCCTCGGCGCGCATTTGCTCGACGCGCCGCTCGATGTGCCCCTTCTCCATCTTGAAGTCGGGGATGCCGTAGCGCAGCAGCCCGCCGATGCGGTCGTTCTTCTCGAACACGGTCACGTCGTGGCCGGCGCGCGCCAGCTGCTGTGCGCAGGCAAGGCCCGCCGGCCCGGAGCCGACCACCGCGACGCGCCTGCCGGTCTTGTGCGTCGGCGGCTGCGGTTTCACCAAACCGCGCTCCCAGGCCTTGTCGATGATCGCGTGCTCGATCGACTTGATGCCGACCGGGTCATCGTTGATGCGCAGCGTGCAAGCCTCCTCGCACGGCGCGGGGCACACCCGCCCGGTGAATTCGGGGAAGTTGTTGGTCGAGTGCAAGGTCTCGATCGCGCGTTGCCAGTCACCGCGATAGACCAGGTCGTTCCAGTCCGGAATGATGTTGTTGACCGGGCAGCCGCTCATGCAAAACGGGGTGCCGCAGTCCATGCAGCGTGCGCCCTGGACTTTCGCTTCCTCGTCCTTCAGGTGCGCCACGAACTCGTGGTAATGCTTCCTGCGCTGCTCGGGCGGCTCGGAGGTCTCCTGCAGGCGGCGGTGCTCCATGAATCCGGTGATTTTGCCCATGACCGGTTACGCCGCCGCCTTGCGCTGCGCGGCGGCAAGCTCGCCCAGCGCACGCCGGTATTCCTTGGGGAACACCTTGACGAAGCGGCCGCGAAAGTCGCTCCACTTGTCCAGGATCTGCTGCGCGCGCCGGCTGCCGGTGTAGCGAACGTGGCTCTCGATCAGCGTCCTGAGCAGCACTTCGTCGGCATTGCCCAGGTGCCACAGCTCGCGCGGCAATTTGCCCTGCTGCTCCGACTCCGACAGCACCGGCTCGAGATCGACCATCGCCGTGTTGCAGCGCTTCACCAAGTCGCCCTCGAGATCGAGCACGTAGGCAATACCGCCCGACATGCCGGCGGCGAAGTTGCGCCCGGTCGTACCGAGCACCACCACCGTGCCGCCGGTCATGTACTCGCAACCGTGGTCGCCCACGCCCTCGACCACCGCGAGGGCGCCGGAGTTGCGCACCGCGAAGCGCTCCCCGGCGACGCCGCGGAAATAAGCCTCGCCGGCGATCGCTCCGTACAGCACAACGTTGCCGGTGATGATGTTCTCGGTCGGCTCACCGCGGAACTTGGGCGAGGGCTGCACGCAGATGCGACCGCCCGAGAGCCCCTTGCCGCAGTAATCGTTGGTCTCGCCGATCAGGTCGAGCGTAACGCCGCGGGCGAGAAAGGCACCGAAGCTCTGCCCCGCCGCGCCCGCGAGTCGCACGTGAATGGTGCGGTCCGGCAGCCCGTCGTGGCCGTAGCGCCGCGCGATCTCGTAGGACAGCATGGTGCCGACCGTGCGGTTGATATTGCGGATCGGGGTGTCGATCGAAACCCGCTCGCCGCGCTCGAGCGCCGGCCGGGCAAGCTCGATCAACCGGTTGTCGAGCGCCTTGTCGAGGCCGTGGTCCTGCGCCTCGCAGTGAAAGCGGGCGACCGCAGCCGGCATCTTGGGCATTTGGAACACGCGGGAGAAATCGAGCCCGTGCGCCTTCCAGTGCTCGATCCCCTTCTTCATGTCGAGCAGGTCACTGCGACCGATCAGCTCGTCGAGCCGGCGCACGCCGAGCTGCGCCATCAGCTCGC
>Ga0307374_10002734_pt1 | contig 30983 bp, 24 predicted proteins | sample OX3MG_FD_202532 | JGI IMG/M metagenome (GOLD analysis project Ga0307374, IMG submission 202532) | Soil microbial communities from Risofladan, Vaasa, Finland - OX-3 | ecosystem: Environmental > Terrestrial > Soil > Coastal area > Acid sulfate soil | place: Finland: Risofladan, Vaasa | collected... | reverse complement strand
GATTGGTCGGCTCGTCGAGCATCATGAAGTCCGGTCCGTCGAGCAGCAGCTTCGCCAGCGCGATCCGCATCCGGATTCCGCCCGAGAACTCAGCCACGTCGCGGCTCAGATCCGCCTCGCTGAAGCCAAGGCCGAACAGCACCGCGGTCGCCCGCGAATCGGCGCTGTAGAAGTCGTGCTGCTCGAGCTCGTGCAGCACTTCGCCATATTCCCCGAGCGCGGCGTCGTGCACGGGCCCCGAATGTTCCCGCGCGAGGACTTGTTCGAGCTCACGGCCGCGCCGATCGAGCGCCTGCATCCGTTCCAGCGCCGACAGGGTTTCGGCCAGAACGGTGCGTCCGCCCATCTCGGGCGCGTCTTGGGCAAGATATCCGACCCGGGTCTTTTGTGGCCGCGCGATTCGCCCGGAATCGGGCGGAATAATCTCCGCGATCATGCGCAAAAGCGTGGATTTTCCGGCCCCGTTAAGGCCCACCAACCCGACCCGCGCGCCGTCGGGCATCGACCAGTTAACCCGGTCGAGAATCCTTCGCGCGCCGAAGGATTTGGTAACGTTGTCAAGCGTAAGCATCGCTGAAACTCCCCATGGTATCAGCGCTGCATAGACGCCGAAAGTTGGACTTTAACACGGGCTCTTCCGCTACGTTCGCCATTATGTTAATAAACTCTACACTATGGCTATATCAGGTGCCGGATATCCATTGCCCAGAAGCGCGGACGAGTTCGAGCGGCTCTGCCTGCGGCTTCTGCGGCGCCACTGGCAATTGGCGCAAATCGAACGGTTGCATGATCCCGAGCGCCGCGAGCGCGGAATCCATCTGCTCGAAATCAGCGGACGGCCGCGGCTTGCGGCGGTCCGCTGCGAGCTGCGCGAGGTTCAGAGTGCCCTCTCGGCCAATGATATCAAAGACGCCGCGGAGCGCGCTCTGAGTCTCGGGCTGCCGATCGGCCGCTTCGTGATCGCAACCACCGCGGCGCGCAGCGCGAGCCTGCAGCGCATCTTGTATGATCTCAACCGCGCGCAAAAGGGCGACGGCCCGAGCGCAATCGAAGTCATCACCTGGGACGATATCCAGGAGCTCTTGGACGAATATCCTCAAATCCTGACTGAGTTTGGCTCGGCAGCCAAGCGCCAGGCTATCACCCGCGCCGACTCGCTGATGCGGCTCGACGCGCATCCTGTCGTGCTCGAACCCAACGGGACGCCGCCCGACGCGCTCGAGGCGCAAATCACGGCGGCGGCTGAATATATCAATCAGCACTCGAGCCAGATGGCGCGGCTGGCGTTGCTGCGTCTGCGTGAGCAGTGCTGGGGCGAGCTTACCCCCGGACAGAAGTTCCGCGTGCTGACCAATCTGGGCGTTGCGTGGCTCAGCGAGGGCGAAGCGCGGCGGGCCGCGATGCTGTTTATCGCGGCGCGTTCGCTGGCCCCGGAAGACGAGCAGGCCTGCACCAACGAGGCGCTGGCCCACGAGCTTTTGGGCGAACGCGATCGCGCGCACGCATTGGCGGACCGGCTGCGGATGCAGTTTCCTTCCAGCGGACGCGCGCTGGCGCTATGGCTCAACAACGCACCGCTCGCGATGGACGCCGGCGCGCTCGAGACGAACGTCGCGCCCGAGCTGGGCACCGACCCGGAAGTGGCGATGGTGATGGCGCGGCGCGCGCTTTCGGGCGCCGACTATCTGCGCGCGGAGCGTTACGCGCGGGCGGCCGCGCAGACCATGGCGGGTCAGTCCGACCCGTGGCTGATTCTGGGCCAATCGATTTTGCTCGCGGAATTAAGTGCGGCCACACCCGCACCGGCTCCGTCTGACGGCGCCGATCCCGCCGCGCCGCCCAGCGAGGAATCGCGCGTGCGCGAAGCCGAAGGCTGCTTCAGCCAGGCGATAGAATTTGCCCAGCACGAAGGCTCGGCGCAAAACGAAGTGCAGGGACTTATCGGCCGCGCGCAGACGCGGATCGCGCTGCACGACGCCGACGGCGCCGGCAAAGACATCGAGCAGGCGCATACCCTCAAACGCGAAGACGCCAACGGTCTGGTCGAATACGGAATCGTACTGCGCGGCCGGGGCAATCTGAACGAGGCGATCGAGGTTTTTCGCCGCGCGGTCGCGGTCGGCGGGCGCGATGACGCGGAATACGATCTGGCGATAACGCTGCGCGAGCGCGACGAACCCGGCGACCTTCAGCTTGCGGCCGAGATGCTCTCGCGCGCGATCGCGCGTCCCGACTCTGTACCCAAGGGTGAATTTCCGTTCGCCGTCTCAGCCGCGGCCGACGTGCTCGGACGCCTTGAGCGCTGGCACGAGGCGGACGCGCTCCTGGCCGGACTGCCCGAGGGCGCGGTCGCACCGTTGGCGCTGCTCATTCTGCGCGCCAATCTGCGTCTGGCGCAGGGCAAATTCGATCAGGCCTCTAAATTCGCCGACGAAGCGCTGGCGGCGCATCAGGCCGGTACTTCCGCCGAGGACCGCCGCAAGCTGGCCGCTCTGCTCCATGATCTTGGCCGCTATCGCGACGCGCTGCCGCTGTGGCAAACGCTGGCCGCAAGCGGTCAGGCCGCGGACAGCAGGCGCTTGATTGAATGCGCTTCGCGCCTGGGCCGCGAAGATATCATCTCCGCGGCCGCCCGTGGCGGCGCGGCCGAGGCGAGCGCCGCGGGCGCGCCTGACTCATCCGAGGCCGATCTCGCGCGGCTTGAGAAATCGGATCCGGAAGCCGCGATCGAGATGATCCAGCGCTATCTGGCGCAGCATCCCGAAGATTCAGTGATGCGCCTGCGCCGCTCGATCGCCGCCGAACGCCTCGGACGCCACGAGCTGGTGATCGCCGATCCGGCCGCGATGCCGCCGGCGCGTAGCGTTCCAATCGCGCTCGGGCGCGAAGCTGTGCGCATCATGCGCGAGGGCGGCCGTGCGATCGAGTCGTTGAGTTACGCATACGAGCTGCTGCGGCGGCATCCGGGCGATATCCAGGCGCATCGCGCCTTTCTTGCGGCGCTCGGACCGATTGGGCCGATGCCGCACGTGGCGGATTTTGATTCGGCCGCCGCGGGCGCGGCGGTCTGCTTCGTCGAGCAGGATACCAATGCCGAAAAATGGCTCGTGCTCGAAGACGCAAACGATCCCGACGAATCGATTGACGAGTACGGGCCGAACTCGCCGATGGCCAAGGCGCTCAAGGGCAAACGGGTCGGCGATAAATTCCAGCTGCCCGAAGGCCGCTTCAGCCGCAAGTCCGGCGTCGTAAAGCAGATCGTCAGCAAGTACGCCTGGCGCTACCGGGACTGCGCCCTGGGATGGAACAAACGCTTTCCCGGACAGCCGGAAATCGAGATGGCGGCGGTCCGGCCCGAGACGGTTGACTGGGCGGCTCTGCCCGCGACAATCGAGACGGTGCTGCCGGCCGCTGCGCGGCGCGAGGACCTGATGGGTTTGCTCGAGCGCGCCTACCAGAACAATCCCATTCCGATTCACGCGATCGCCGAGCGCATGGGGGTCAATGACCTGCAGACGATGTTCGTGCTGGCGCAGCGTCCCGACGCGTCGATCAAGTGCTGCATGGGCACGCCGGCCGAGCTCGAAGAAGCGCTGGGCTTTTTCGATCGCGCCAACGCGATTGTGATCGACCTGACCGCGATCGCGACCCTCTGCATGCTGGGGCGCTTGCATCTGCTCGCGACCTGGCCGCGCCAGTTCGTGGTTTCGCAGGCCACCCTTGCGGAGTTGCGCAGGCTGCAATTCGAGGACACGTTGCTGCGCTTGCCGCCGGGATTTTCGACCTCGATCAATGGCAACGGGAACGACAGCAAGCTACGCGCCGATGTTCAGCTTCGCGCGCTGGCCGATGGTATCCAGTCGGTTTGCCGGGTCCGCGACGGAGCCGCGCTTGCCGCGATCGACGCCGATCGGCGCGAGCGGCTGATCGAATTGCTCGGCCGTCACGGAGCTGAGAGCGTGGTGATCGCCGCGATGCCGGGGCATGTGCTGTGGTCCGACGACCGAATCATGGCGGCTCTCGCAAAGGCTGAATTCGGGGTGCGCCGGGTGTGGACCTCTTCCGCGTTGCAGGCGCGAGTGCGCTCGGGATGCCTGGATGCGGCGGAGCTTGCCACGACCAACACCAAGCTCTCGGGATGGGGCTATTCATTCAGCACGCCCACGATCGAAACGATCTTGCGCGCGGGCGCGGTCGCGATGTGGAATCCGGATCAATTCCCGCTGCGCCAGGCGCTTGACCAGTTTGCCAGCCCCTCGATCAGCCTCGCCGATGCGGTGCTGCTGGCGGCTGATTTAATCGTCAGAGTTTACAATGATCCGAACCTGCGGGGTTCGCGCAGGACATTCACCACGCGGCTGATCGATCGGATTGCCAGCCGGCCGCGCGGACGTGAATGTATCGAAGCGTTGCCGCGCTCGTTGCCGATTCGCTTCGGACTTGACTTGATCCGCACGCGCGAGCTGAGCGACGTTATTCGCGGATGGATGGCCTCGTCGGCGCGGGAGGAACCCGCCCAGAGTCCCGCGGGCAGCGCGGCCGAGCTGCGCGCGAGCGCCTGAGGCGCGGTGCGCGGGATCGTTTCCGCAGCGTGGGCGGAGTAAGATCAACCCTCAGAAATCTGATGGGCCGGATCGAGGGAGGGTTCTAACGATGCCGACAATCCGCGAAGGCGACCGCATAGTGCTGGTGGATAAGCGATTGTTCCGCGACGACAATACCCGAATCTTCGTGGGCGTGGTCGAGGAAGTCGACGACTACACGATGCGCGCGCGCGGATTCGGCTATCACGTGAGTCCGTACGAGGTCGCGGGCACCGAGCGCCGCGGCGACGAGCGTGTCCGCCTGCTCTCGCTTTCCTCGGGCGATATCATCTACATCCTGCCGCGCGGGCAGGACCTCGAGAAGCTGCAGCTCAAGCGCTCGCCCAAATCGATGAGCCTGACCGACGGGACCTTCGCGATGGATTTGAGCGATTTCCTGCTGCGTGCGTGAGTCGCCGCGGTCCGAATCTATTTCAGCAGGCCAAATGTAGTTACCGAGTACTGGCCGCCGACATATACTTTGCCATTAGCCACGGTCGGAACGCTGAATTTCACCGCGGGGCCGGGAAGGTCGCGAGCGCCCGCTTGGTTACTGTCGTACAGTTCAGTCGCAATGTCAGAGGCGTCGAAGGCGTAAAGCACCGCGTGGCCTGCCGTGTTTCCGAAGCTGTCGCTCCTTATTGCCCACAGGATGCCGCCGCTGGCGCCGTTGGCAGAAATTGCCGGGACCGAGCCCGGCCATCCGAAGGCGCCGACTGATGCGGTGAATACAGGATTCGAGGAGAGCATTCCACCGCTTACCTGGAACTGGGTAACCGGGCTGTCCCCGCCGCTGAAATATACCGATCCGTTCCAATAGACCGGCGCGCTATAGAACGCGCCGATCTGTCCGTCAAGTTCCTGGACGATCTGGCTATTGTTACTGGTGGCCGTGTTGTATCCGCCCATCGCGTCGCGATTGACCACGTAAATGTTCCCGTCTTTTCCCGCACTGAGCGCCACATGAGTGATGCCGCTCTGCTGGTCGGGGAGCAGCAACATTCCACCGGAGCCAAGATCGAAATCATTTTGATTCAGGTCTTCCTGATTCCAGGGAGTAAAGTAATCCAGCACGCCTAATGTACCGCTCAACTCGCCTAGCTTGAGAAAGCTGTCGCCATAGTCAGTTCCGCCTTCGTCGATGTCGAAGGTGCCGTTTCCGGTGCTTATGTAGAGATCGCCGCCGGAATCCGCGGCGGGGCCCGACCCGCTCATCCAAATTCCGCCGTCGCTTCCGTTCGGAGTGGCGTTAAATGCCGCGACCTGATGGAGCGTGGATTCGTCGTAGCCAAGCACCCAGCCGTGATAGGGCCGGACGTCTCCATGCGAGGCATTCGCGATATAAACCACCCCGTTCACCAGCGCCAGGGCGGAGCGCTGATTCGTGGTTTTGGGATCGTAGGAGACATGACCCTTCCCGTCGTTGCCGTCGCCGTAGCCGGACACGGTCGCGGTCAGCACGACGGGACTTCCCTTGCGCTCCTTACCGTTGGCGATATTGAGTGCGTGGAGCCGCAGCACAAAGGTTGTTCCGTTCTCGAGGGTTTCTGCCACTACATAGATGGTGCCGGCCGCGGCGTCGATTACCGGCGTGCTGGTAATGCCTATTTCGGGAATAAGATCGGGTGACTCCACCGCCTCCCAGGGTACGGTGGTGACGTCATGCTTCCGGGAGAGAAAACTCTTCTTCCACTGCGGCTTTCCCTTTGGTGAATCGGCATTGAACGCATATACGCTGTCATGCTCAGTCGCGATGACTACTAAATTATGTTTCTGTCCTCTGACCGTCCCAGCGGGAACGTACAGCGGTTGCGCGTATACGTAACCATCCACGCGCCAGGCATAGAGTTTGCCGAAAGTGCTCGAATTGACGTTTGCCGGCGTCAGCACGGTCTCGGAAAGGTTCTGACCGGTGCGCGCGTTGTCGTTATGATAGGTTAATACTCCCGCGAAGCCTTGTGCAAAGCTCGCGGACGGCGCGAAACAAAGCGCAATAGCGGCGGCGATAGTCAGACGGCGCAAAACCAGTCGCATCGAGATGGCTCCAGTCGTTAGTTGGTATGTAATCAGGGCACGGCGAATGCGCGGTTCTGGTTCGACCACGGCGGCGCGTTGCGAATCGCATCCAGCACCTGCTCAGGTTCGTCAACCACGCTCCAGATCGCGCGATGGCGTTCGTCCATGAAGCGCTCGCGTACGGCGCTTTCGAGCAATTCCAGACACGGTTTGTAATAGCCGCGGGTATTCACGATCACGATCGGGCCGCTATAGAGCCCGAGCCGCTTCCAGGCGATCGCCTCGAACAGTTCCTCGAAGGTGCCGCAACCGCCCGGCAGCGCCACGACCGCATCGACCTCCGCGATCATCAGCCGCTTGCGTTCGTGCATGTCGCGCACCAGGACGAGTTCGCTCAGTCCGCGATGCGCCCATTCGAGCTCGTCCATGAACTGCGGGATTACCCCGATCACGCGGCCGCCCTCGGCCAGCGCGCCTTCGGCGAGCGCACCCATCGAGCCGTTGCTGCCGCCGCCGAAGACGAGCGCTATTCCGGCGCGGGCAAGGATGCGCCCAAGCCGCTCGGCACCCTGGTGATAAACGGGGTCGCATCGGCGGCTCGACGCGCAGTAAACGCACACTCGTTTGATTTCCACGCCGGCAAGGTTAGCGGAGACTCGCTTGTGTTGCTAATCGGGCGTTATTTTCTGCCCGCACTGCTCTTCCAGGCCGGCATCATGCCATTTGACGGGATGTCCTCGCTCGAAAGTTTTTTTGCCTGCTCGATTCCAGAGATCGGAAGGCCCGGCGCCTCGAGCGCGCCGATCTGGCGCAGAACCGATGCCTGATCCCAGTAGATGTGCTCGTTGTAAAGCTTGTCGCCGCGAAACTCGATTATCGCGACCATCGGGATTTCCACGGATTTGCCGGTCGGTTTGATGCCGGGCAGCAGAAAATCGATTTCCTTGGTGTGCGTGAAGCTGAAGAGAATCTCATCGACGACGCGGTCCGGTCCGATCGTTCGCGACACCGGCACAACCCGGGTGTCTTCGGGCAGCGAAGGGATGAAGTGGAATTTGTAGAAGCGATGCAGGTCCCGAAAACCGTATCCGCCGGTGAGTGTGGGAATATGATTGACATACGGCTCGGGCACCATCGTGGTCATCGTCGCGTCGGCGTCGCGAGCGGAGAATTCAAGGTCGCAGTGATTATCCCACAGCGCGGACAGGTCCAGGCGCGGGCCGAGGACCCGGCGCAGAAGTCCAATCGAGCGCGAGCGCGCGAGCTGCGAGGCAAATGGATGAAACGACGCGCGCAGATCGCAGTTAAATCCGTGCTGCGCGTCGCGATAGACGTAAAACTCGGCGTCGTCATGCGCCGAGAGCGCGGCGCGCGCCGCCTCGCGCGCAGGGGCGGGAATGGCGCCGTCCTTTTCGCCCCAGTGGAACATGATGGGGCATCGGATCGATTGCGCTTCGTCCGCGCGCTGCTCGACGCCGCCGCCGTAATACGAAATTGCCACGTCGATATTGGTCCGCGCGGCGGTCAAGTACGCGAGCAGACCGCCGAAGCAGTAGCCGACCGCGCCGACCTTGCCCGCGCACTCGGGCTGCGCGCGCAGCGCCGCAAGGCTCGCCGCGATATCCGTCATCACCAGCTCGAGATCGAGCTTTTGGCGCACCGCGCGCCCCTTTTGCATCCCCTCCTGCGTGTAGTCGAGCTGAAGACCGGGCTCGACGCGCCAGAAGATGTCGGGGGCGAGCGCGACATAACCCTCGGCGGCCCAGCGCTCGACGGTCGCGCGGATATGCGCGTTGACGCCGAAAATCTCCTGGAAGACCAGCAGTCCCGGCCCGCGCCCGCCGGGCGGCAGGCCAAGGTAGCCGGAAAAGCTGCCGCCGTCGTGAGCCTTTATCGCAATCGTCTTTGCGCTCATCGTGATTCCTCCCTTGGAATATAGCTGGTGCGCCGCTCGGTCCTCGCTTGGCTCTAGCGCATCGATTTCCGCGCGTCGAGGGAGCTTGCGATACCCGCGCGCGGAGGTTCCTTGCCGTGGATGGCGCAATCTGAAAGCTTTACGGGGCTTTGCGTACGCGCCGCCGGGCGCGCATGCGGATGCCGAAGATGGATCGCGCCATGGAATCTCCCGCTCCGCCGCCTGTGGCTGATGCGCTCCATCCGCCGCGCGCCTACCTGCCAATTCTGTTCGGGCTGTTGATGTCGGCGACGATCTTCGAGGGTTACGACATCACAATTTTCCATTTGTGCACGCCCGATATCATGCGCAGTTTCGGGATGTCGTACTCGACGATCGGCCTGGTCGCCACCATCGTGCGCCTTGGCGGATTGTTTTCGTTCCTGCTGGTTGCGAGCGCGGATCTCCACGGGCGCAAGCCGATTGTCACGCTCACGGTGTTTTTCTACGCGATCTTTACGCTGATGACCGCGATGTCGCGCGGGATGATCACGTTCACGATCTTCCAGACTATCGCGCAACTATTTCTCGCCGCCGAGTTTGGCGTCGCGGTCACGATGATCAGCGAGGAGTTCCCCGACGATAAACGCGGCCGCGCGATCGCGGCGCTGCATACCGTCGCGTTTCTGGGCGTGGCCTCCGCCGGCGCGCTCTATGGCTTCGTCGCGCCGTCGCCGTGGGGCTGGCGCGGAATGTACTTTCTGGGTATCGCGCCGCTGCTGCTTACGATCTTTCTCGGCCGCGGACTGCGCGAGACGATGCGCTTTCGCGCGTTGACGGCGGCGCGAACCATCGCGGGATTGGCGCGCGGCCGTCTGTGGCCGACGCTGCGTGAGTCGGTCCGCGAAATCGCCGGTCCCTACCGCGCGCGGCTCATCATGGTCGCGATTCTCTGGAACAGCATCGGTCTGGTCGGCGGACCGACCATCACGTTTTTCAGCCTCTACGCGCGCCACGTGCACCATTGGTCGGCCGCGCAGGTTGGGGTTGTGATAATCGCCGCCTACCTGATGGGCAGCGCGGGCAGCCTGCTCGCGGGATGGGCGATCGATCGGATCGGCCGGCGGCTGACCACCAGTTTCACGTATATCTGCGCGGCGCTCGCGATGGCCGCGATGTTCCAGTCGGTGAGCTTCCGCGCGTTGATGATCGGAATGATTGCGACGATGTTCTCGTATCAGGCGGCGCGCACCGCGACCAGCGCGTTGTCGGCCGAGCTGTTCCCGACTGAAATTCGCGCCTGCGGATATTCGCTGACCGTGCAGGTGCTCGGCCAATTCGGATGGGCGCTGTCGCCCCTGGTAGTGGGGCTGCTCGCCCGGCCCCTGGGCGGGCTCGGCAATGCGGCCGCGATTTTCGCGGCGGGACCGCTGGTCGGAGTTATCGTCGTGATGGGCTGGATTCCGGAAACGCGCGGGTTGACGCTCGAGGAAATCTCACCGCCGCCCGCCCCGTGAACGGCGCTTGGGCGCCGCGACAATATCGCTGCCGGGCACCAGTTCGAGCGCGGCGAGCCACGCCTCGGCGCCGCCGTCGGAGGGAGCGCGCCAATCTCCGCGCGGCGACAGCGAGCCGCCGGAGCCGACCTTGGGCGCGTTGGGGATACACGAGCGCTTGAACTGGCTCTGAGCGAAAAACCGGGTCAGGAAAATCTTGAGGTAAGACTTTATTTTTCCGATCGGATATTGATTGCGCGCGTTCTCGGGCACCGCGGGCCATCGTCCAAGCGCGCGGTCGCGCCACGCCGAGTATGCCAGAAACGCGATCTTGGGCGGCGCGTATCCGAAGCGCAGCGTGTAATAGAGATTGAAGTCCTGCAACTCGTACGGTCCGATGATCGCCTCGGTCTGCTGCGCGGGATCGCCGTCGGGTGCGCGGCCGGGCACCAGCTCGGGACTGATCGGGGTCGCCAGGATATCGAGCAGCGTCGATCGCGCCTCGGGACCGAGCCGTCCCGTTTCGGCGACCCATCGCACCACGTGCTGGATGAGAGTTTTGGGCACGCTCGCGTTGACCGCGTAATGCGACATGTGGTCGCCGACGCCATAGGTGCACCATCCGAGCGCGAGCTCGCTCAAGTCGCCGGTCCCGACCACGAGCGCGGCGTTCAAGTTGGCCAGCCGGAACAGGTGGCTGGTGCGCTCGCCGGCCTGCACGTTTTCGAAAGTGACATCGAAGACCTGCAGGCCCTTCGCGAACGGATGACCGATATCGGCGAGCATCTGCTGCGCACTGGGGCGGATATCGATCTCGCCGGCGCTGCATCCCAGCGCCGCCATCAGGCTGCGCGCCTGCGCCAGGGTGCGCGAGCTGGTCGCAAAACCTGGCATCGTGTAGGCAAGGATATTTCGCCGCGGAAGCCGCAGCCGGTCCATCGCTTGCGCGCATACCAGCAGCGCCTGGGTGGAATCGAGTCCGCCGGAAACTCCAATCACGACGCGCTCCAGGCCGGCGTAGCGCAGGCGGTTGGCGAGGCCCTGGACCTGGATTTCATAGACCTCTGCGCAGCGCGCGTCGCGGCCCGCCGGGTCTGACGGCACGTAGGGAAAGCGCTCGTACGCGCGTTCGAGCAGCATCCGGTTGCGGCGCGGAAATTCGAGCGAGAAACCGATCGCGCGGAAACCTGAGGCGGACTCGCGCTCGAGACGCGCGCAATCGGCAAAGCTGGTTTGGCGCATCCGCTCCTGCATCAGGCGCTCGAGGTCTATCTCGGCGCAGATCAATTGCGGGTCGTCGCTGAAGCGCTGCGACTCGGCCAGAGTCGTGCCGTTCTCGCAGATAATCGCGTGTCCGTCCCATGCGAGGTCGGTGGTCGATTCGCCGGGGCCCGCCGCCGAGTAGAGATATGCGCCGATGCAGCGGGCGGACTGGCTGGCGACCAGCTCGCGGCGATAGTCGGCCTTGCTGACCGTGATATTGGACGCCGAAAGATTGAGCATCATTGTCGCGCCAGCGAGCGCAGCGTGGGCCGAGGGCGCGATCGGCGTCCACAAATCCTCGCAAATTTCGGCGTGGATCACGAGCCAGGGCTGCTCGTCGCAGCGCAACAATATGCGCGTGCCGAACGGAACGCCCGTCGCGCCGGCCAGATCGATCTCCGTGCTGAGCGCCGCGGCGGCTGGGGCGAATTGGCGGAGCTCGTAAAACTCGCGGTAGTTGGGCGGATAGGTTTTGGGGATCGCGGCCAGAATTTGTCCGCGCGAAATCGCGATCGCGCAGTTGAACAGCGAGTTGTCCACCCGCACCGGCATCCCGACTACTGCTAGAAGATTCAGCGTACGCGAGGCTTCCAGAACCGCGCGCAGGGCATCCTCGGCCGCGTCCAGGACGGCGCGCTGCTGAAACAGATCGTCGCAGCTATAGGCGGTGAGTCCCAGTTCCGGGAACAGCGCAACGATTGCCCGCCGCTCGGCGGCGTCGCGCATGAGCGCAATAGTCTGCGCGGCGTTGAAGGCCGGATCGGCGACGCGCACGGATGGAATCGCGACCGCGACGCGCACAAAATCGTGATTGTAGAAGTTGAAAAAGTTGTCGCCCGCTTTCACGCCGCATCCTTTTACCCCGAGCCGGCTCCGCGCGACAATAGTCGAAGCAGCGGGCAGGGGACTTTGCGTATATTAGACACAACCAAGCCTTCGTGTCATCTCGCCCGGCAGACCGCTTGCGCCAGCGGCACGAACGGAGCCGATCGTTTTCAAATTGCGAGCTCGCGGCGGATTGCGCCGACGATTTCGGCGGGCGGCGCGGCAATCTCAACTCGAATCGCGCTGGCGGGAGGCTCGAGATCGGCGAACTGGCTCGCCAGCAATCCGGCCGGCATGAAATGGCCGCGACGCCGGGCGATTCGCCGCTCGATCAGATCGCGCGAGCCGTCGAGCCATACGAGATGAACCCGCGCTAGATCGCCTATGAGTATATTGCGATACGCGTGTTTGAGCGCGGAGCAGGCGACGACCACGCTCTGCGCGCGGGCGAGGTAATCATCGATCAGAGCGCGAATCGCGGCCAGCCACGGAAGCCGATCGGTGTCGGTGAGCGCGATGCCGCGCGCCATCTTGTCGCGCTTCGCGGCGGGATGCAGGTCGTCGCCGTCGCGGAACTCCCAGCCGAGCGATTGTGCCAGCATCCGCCCGATCGTGGTCTTTCCGGCGCCAGAAACGCCCATCACGATGACGACCATCCGTCGAACCTGGGGTCTATCGCGGGGGCGACTCCGCGGAAGTGAAGCTGACCGCCGTTCCGCCGCATTCCCAATAGCCCTGATGGCTCCCGGGTTCGTAAACGGCGCTGGTCGCGTCTCCAGCTTCGACGAACCATCCGTGCGAGCCGGTGATCGCGCTTACTTTGTCACCGTATTGCCGATATGCGGCCAGCCGCATCGTGTCGCCGGGAATCGCCTGAGTGTTGCCCTTAAGATCTTTCTCGCAGTAACCCTGGACGGGGCCGAGTGTGCGGAGATGAGGATGGCCGGGGACGTCGCCGCCGGCGGAGATGAGGATTTTTTTGGAAGCGGCAGTCATCGCGGCGTTATCCTGGCGAACGTCGGCGGCGTCGTGCTCGACGATTCCGCACGCGGCGATCGAGAACATGCAAAGAAAGAGCACAGCGCGGTTCATCGAGTCGATCCTCCTCGGATATAAACTGTCACGGCGAACATCGCCATAGCATAGCAAATTGTCCGGTCCGCACCGCGGGGGGATCGGCTCGACAACGATTTATCGGGCACCTATTGTTCGTGCGTGATGAGAGTGAAGCGGGCCATTGCCGGATCGGCGATCGCAGGAGTGCTGTTTGCAGTTGTTGCTTTGGTGGCGCCCTCGACGTGCGCGGAAGCGGACTCGACGCTATCGGCGCAGAGCGAAATTCGCTCCGCTCTGGAAAAGTGGACGATAGCCTTCAATGCGCGCGACTCGAGCAAGGTGTGCTCGGTGTTCGCGCCGGATTTGATTTCGAATTATCAGGGTCAGCCGCAACGCAACTATAGTAGCCTGTGCGACCAACTTAAGAGATCGGTCGGCGACCCGGCAACGTCGTATCGCTACGCCCTGGACCTTCAGGAGATCATAGTCTCCGGCGATCTGGCGGTGGTCCGGCTCATTTGGACGCTCACGCTGCGGCGGGAAAAAGAACCCACAGAGACGACGATAGTCGAGCCGGGCCTTGATGTGTTCCGGCGCCAGAGCGACGGAGCCTGGAAAATCGAGCGGTTCATCGCTTATCCCGTCACCGCGCCGTGATTATCGCGCCCGAGCGATCGTCAAGCCGCCGAAGGCCGATTTTCCCGCGCGAGCAGTCGTTCGCGGGTTGGCTGGTCGCTGGCGGCGTCGGCGATGGTCCACGCCATCGCGAGCGCTCCGTCGAATACGGCGCGATCCGCGTCGGCGCTGATACAGTGCGCGGTGAACTCCGGCTGATGATTGATCGCGGGCAGCGAGTTGATGCCGATCATCGGATGAATTGACGGAATTGCTATCGACACGTTGCCCATGTCGGTCGAGCCCGCGGCCCGGTCCATCCCCGGGAGATTCAGAAATGTGCGTCCGGTCTGCTCGGCATTGCGCTGGTAGAACCCGGCGAGGGCGTGATCGTGGACCATCTCGGCGTAGGGTTTTCCGCCGCCGCGAATCTCGAGTTTCGCGCCGGTGGCAAGCGCGCCGGCTTCGAAGCAGTTCGTGACGCGGCGCCGGATCTGTTCGAGATCGCGCAACGTCTTTGCGCGCACCATGTACCGCGCGCTGGTATGCGCCGGAACGATATTGGGCGCATCGCCGCCGTGAGTAACGATTCCGTGGACGCGATCGTTGTGTCCGATATGCTGGCGCAGGAGTCCGATCGAGGTTTGCGCGATCGTCAGCGCGTCGGCGGCATTGATGCCGGCCTCGGGGAATGCGGAAGCGTGCGCCTCTTTGCCGGTGTAGTGAACGTCGAAAGTTGCGATCGCGATAATCGGCGGCAGGGCCATGTCCAACGGCGCCGGATGGGTCATCATCGCGGCATGCACGCCGTCGAATGCGCCGCGTTCGAGGAGCAGGATTTTTCCGCTGGCGTCGCCAACCTCCTCGGCGGGCGTGCCGATCACGCTTACCGTCAGCCCCAGGTCGTCGGCGACGCGCGCCGCGGCCGCGCCCGCTCCAGCAGCCATCGCGGCGATAATGTTATGTCCGCAGGCGTGGCCAATCCCGGGCAGACAATCGTATTCGGCGCAAATTGCGATGTGCAGCGGGCCGGTGCCGGCGCGTGCGATGAATGCGGTCGGCATCGCGCAGACTCCGGACTCGACGGCGAAACCCGCGTCGGCCAGGTATTCGCACATCCAGCGCGCCGACTTTTCTTCCTCGAAACCGAGTTCCGGATTGGCGTGAATGCGATGGCTGAGATCCAGCAGTTTCTCGCGGGACTGCTCGACTCGTTCCCGTATGGCGCCCTTTGTGTCCATCGCGTTACCTCCGGATCGGACTGAGACTAGCGCCTTGGCCGCGGCAGCATCAAGAATCGCCAACCGTCGCAACCGCAGCGGCGCTCGCGCGTCAAGCATCGATGGTGAATCGATCGCGGACGTGTAGTCGAGCATGCCGATAGGGTAATTCTGCAACCTAACGTACGTTCGGGAGTTGACTCCGCGCGCCTCGACGTGAAGCATAGAAGGCCGAGTGGGACGCGTCTTGTAGTGCTGCACGGCGCCCAGGGTGGGTGGCTGCATCAGGCTGCATCCGTGATTTTCCCGGATGATCGACGAACATAGCTGAATGCTACTCGGGAAGCCGAGCGGGCCGAATGGAGCGCCGAAAAGCGCGGCGCGCGAAAAATGGTTCACGCGCCGCGCCGGAAATGCCCGTTGATGTAGCGCTCTTGCGCGCGATGCTGATGGTGGATGGCCGCTTGTGGAGCCGTCGCCAGCGCCGCGGCAAACCTGGCGGGGATTGTGATGCAGACGGATCAGCGAATTCAATTTCTCACCGCGGCGCACGGAAACCGAATTGCCTACTCGGCGGTTGGCGCCGGGCCCGCGATCGTGCGCACTCCGCCGTGGTTGAGTCATCTCGACGGCGAGTGGCAAGTGCCTCCGATCCGCCGCTTCTATGAATCGATCGCCGAGCGCCACTGCGTGGTCCGCTACGACTCACAGGGATGCGGATTGTCGGACTGGACGCGCAGCGAATTTTCCATCGCTTCCGAACTCGCCACGCTCGAGATGCTGGTCGATAACCTCGACCTCGAACGCTTTGCGCTATTCGGTTACGACGCGGGCGGTCCGGTCGCGATAGCGTACGCGGCGCGGCATCCCGAGCGCATCAGCAACCTGATTCTGTTCGGCACCTTCGCCAGCTCCGATCATCTCGCAGCGGGCCGCGCGATACCCGAGGTGCTGGAAGCGCTGATGATCGATCACTGGGAGCTGGCCTCGCGGCTGGTCGCCGATCTGCACGCGCCCGACGCCGACGGGGCGACGCTGCGGATGATTGCGGCGATGTACCAGCAGGCGAGCACGGGCGCGAACGTGATCAAGGCGGTCAAGGGGTTCATCCACGACGCCGACGTGCTCGATGTGCTGCCGAATTTGAGAGTCCCGACGACGGTCATCCATCGGATCAACGATTCCGCATTTCCCTACCAGGCCGGGCGCGAGCTGGCAGCGCGGCTTCCCCAAGGTTGCTTTGTGCCGCTGGCGGGCAGCTCGCATCTGCCATACCTGGGCGATAGCGCGGCGGTGCTGGCCGCGATCGCGCGTGCGCTGGGCGACGAGTATCAGCAAGAGCCCGACGCCGACCGAGACTCGCGGACCTGCGCGAGCTGCGGCGCGCACGACGTGGCGCAAGCCGCGTCGAGTTCGCTTGTTCGAGCCGGCGACGCAAGTGCGAACGGGCGGGACAATCACGATGACCGCGAAGACTCCGAGCTGAGCGGTCCCGACGGGCTGGGATTGATGACGGTGGAGTCCGAGTTGGCTGGGTCCTCGCCCGAGAGCGCGGGATTTCGCTGCGAGGGCGAGTATTGGACGCTTGCGTACGCCGGCGAAACCCTGCGGGTAAAGGACTCGCGCGGGATGCGTTATCTCGCCCAATTGCTGCGCTACCCGGGACGCGAATTTCACGCGATCGAACTCGAAACGCGCAGCGAATCGGGCGCGGTCGTGAATTTCGCTCCGCGCCCAACCGCTCGCATCAGCGAAGAAGAACTCTCCGCCGCCGGACTGCATTCCGATAGCTCAGGCGACGCGGGCGAGATGCTCGACGCACGCGCGAAGGGCGCCTATCGCCGACGTCTGCACGAACTGCGCGGGTTTCTCGATGAAGCCAAGGGACAGGGCAATGTCGAGCGCGCCTTCGAGCTCGAGGAAGAAATTTCCTTTCTGACCCGCGAGCTCTCGCGCGCGGTGGGTCTGGGCGGACGCGACCGGCGCGCGGCCTCGGTCGCGCAGCGCTCGCGGCTCAACGTGACGCGCGCGATTCGCCGCTCGATCGAGAAGATCCGGCAGCATCATCCCGCGCTCGGCGCCCATCTGGCGACCCGGATCAAAACCGGTTTGCAATGCGTCTATCGTGAAGAGGTCCGCCACCCGCTCCAGTGGGAACTGTGAATCGAACCGGCGATTGCCGGCGCTCACGGGCCGAAGCGCGCTCCAGTTGATCCGCAGCCTGTCCGATCTGCCTGATGGAACACCGATGTTCCATCGGTTTGAACCCTTAAGCTTAACGAAGACCTAATTTTGGGTTTTTGCGTGCGTCCCTATACCGCCGAATCCGGGGGAGATTAGGAAGACGCGCACGCCGGTTCCAAGGGAGAGAGCCCGGCGCTGGGGGACAGGATACAGAGTCGGGTGGAGGAGGAGTTTCATGACCGGTAGAACCCTGGGTTCGGAACGCCGTGCCCGTTGGCGCACCCTGCTGGTGGCCACGGTCGCGACGGTGGCCACGCTATGGACGTCGGCCGCGATGGCGACCATCACGCAAGGCGACTTTTCGGTGTTCGGGTTTTTCGAGACCCGCGAGGAAGGACGCTGGGGGCAAGGCTCGAGCAACAACAACGGCACGCCGACCACGCTGTCGCATCCGACGCCCACCACCACGCTTGCGGTGCCGGGCACGGCGGCAACCGAGACCGGCGGCAGCTTCGACTTCAATCATTGGGATTTGGATGAGGCGCGCCAGCTTGGCGATATTCGTCCTGATTACCACTTCGTCAAGAACTACAAGTTCCTGGGCCGGTTCGATACGCTGCTCCTGAAGGACGCGGATTTCTTCGCGTTCTATCGGCCCTGGTATGACGCGGTCGGCACGCTGAAGCAGCAGGGCCGCGCGGAGACCAATCGCGACTGGCAGCCCTACTCGCAGTCCCAGTTGCAGCAGGAATACTTCCGCAACGATCTGCACGAGTACTATGCGCAGTTGAACTTCACGGATAACTTCTCGGCCCGTATCGGCAAGCAGGAAGTCATCTGGTCGGAAGCCGACGCGCTGTCAGGCACCGAAATCACCAACTCGATCGACACGACGTATCATGGTGTTTACGGTGCGGAATCGCCCGAAGATCAGCGCAAGAACCTGCGCATGATCAAGCTCAACTATATTCTTCCCGATTTCATGAAGACCGCGAACAATGAAATCGAAGCGTTTGTAATCCCCGGCGACTACCAGGGCAACTCGATCAACGTCAACAGCACCGACGCGCGCAACCCCTGGGTGATTCCTGCCGCAACCGCCAAGGTCGCCTATAATCAGAACGGGCAGGCGTATCGCAATCAGACCTTTCTGGATATGGGCGCCCAGCCGATGATCTACTCGGGCGGCTTGTTCTTCGACAACGTCAACCAACTCGTCAGCAACACGCCGTCGAACTCGCTCAACAACAGCGAATTCGGCGTGCGCCTGTCGAGCTTGCTGCCTATCGGCAATGGCTTGCAGGCCAGCTTCATCTACCTTTACGAGGCGCGCGACAACGCAGAGGGACTGTGCTCCTCATGCCAACCGGGTCAAGCCGGTCCGGGGTTCACCTATTCGGCGCCGGGCGTTTTCGTCAACACGGGCAAATACGCGTACGGACCTCCGCGTCCGGGCGTGCCCAAGGCCGGAACCATCAAGGTGCTGCTCTCCGAGGACTTCCGCCGCGAGAACTTTTTCGGGATGACCGGCACGTACTACGACAAGGATTTGACCGATATTGTCTATCGGTACGACATGCTTTACGCGCCGAACTACGGGGTCAATCAAGCCAGCCCCGCGGGCGATGCGGCGGGACCGGGAAGCGCGGCCGCGCTGACCGAGAACACGCGTTTCATCCTGGCGGGCGACCGTCCGACGTACATACCGTGGATCTCGAAGCAGCACACGTTCCTGACTTTCCAGTACGTCAACACGTGGTACCCGGATCGCCCCACGGACGCGACGCCGAGTATCGCAAATTTCTACGGCAAGCTGCGCGAGGACAGCAACTTCTTCTTCCTCGCGGCGACCAACTGGCTGATGAATGGGCAGCTCACGTCCACCAACGTGTTCCAGTGGGATATCGACGACAATTGCGGCGCGGTGACCACGAACAACGTGTACCGCTATTCGCGCAACGTGCTCTTCGGCGTGAACTCCGCATGGTTCCTGGGCAACAGCGGCCGTTATACGGATCCGTTCCTGTATAGCCGTTCACAGCGCGAGAGCCTGCTCGAGTTCACGATGTCTTACGAAATCTAACTCGAGTTTTTCTAATCTGAACACGGCGGCGGTTGCGACCCTTTCCGGTCGCGGCCGCCGCCGTTGCTTTCTCGATCAGCGCGGTGGATGAGCCCGCTAACCCATTGGTCCAAATGGTTCCGCCGGAATCGGGCCGGCGGTTCCACCGATTTGAACGCATCTTAGATTAGAGGCAATTCCCAAGCGAAGGCCGCGAACGCAAGCCAACTCCCCGGCGGCTTGCCAGCGGCCTTTCCCAGGGTTGCACCCTCTGCCGTGTGGCGCAGATTCGGTTCGCGCGATCCCGTTCAGGCGCGCTTCCATCTGATGCCACCCAGCCCGGACAAACCTCTAACTACGAACAAAGCTAAAGCCAAATCCGGGCTACGCAAACGGTACGGCGGCTGCGGTCCGACACTACCGCAGCCGCCTTCCCCCCCTTGCGCAATCGATCAGGTCAACGGGCCGCCGAGCCATCGCGGCGCACAGTTGCATATTGAAACGGGCGCGGCTACGCTCTGCCTTCCGGGGCCCGCGATGATCCGCAAGTTCGAGTTTGAAGCCGAGATCTACGAGACGCTGAGTTGCCTGCCGATGGCTGCGCGACGCAAGCTCGACGCGGTCGGGATCAAGATCGGGCGTTCGCAGTGGGCCCTGCTGAGCCGCGGCGAGCGGCTGATGATCTGCCACGCGCCGGCGAATTCCCCCGACGAAATCGCGGCGCTCAGACTGTTCATCGATGAGGCCGTTCTCGCCAAGGCGGGGAGCCGTCCCGCCGAGCTTCCTGAAGGCGCGCGCCGGTCGGCGCGGCCTCCCGCCAAGCTTCCTTCGCAGTTGGCCGCCCACGCAGGCGCGCTCGGCGTGCCGATCGTCCAGTCCGCGTGGGATACCCTTGATGACGATGAACGCTACGCGCTGGTGAAGCTGGGTGGCGGCGCCACTCCCAGCCATAATCTGCGCGCCGCGCTGACCGAACTGCTCGGCGCGCGCAATCGCTGACCACCAAATCGACCGCATCAGTTGTGACGGCCGCGAATTTATCGGAGGACAATATGGAGAGCATCCGCTTTGACGACGTCGAAAAGCTGCGCGCGAAGATCAGCCCGGAGTTCGGGGCGTGGAGCAAACCGATCGAGGTGACGCAGCAGAAAATCAACCAGTTCGCCGATGTGACCGGCGATCATCAGTGGATTCACATCGATGTCGAGCGATGCAAGCGCGAAAGCCCGTTCGGCGGACCCGTCGCGCACGGTTTCCTGACGCTGAGCCTCTTGCCGGCGGTCGAGATCGATTCCGGATGGACGGTTATCGGCCAGCGCAACGTGGTGAACTACGGGGCGAACAAATTGCGCTTCGTCTCGCCGGTTCCGGCCGGCGCCAAGGTTCACGCGCGCAACCGGATTATCGCCGTAGAGCCGCGTCCGCAGGGAACCCAGGTGACGCAGGAGACCGTGATTCACGTGGTCGGCAACGACAAGCCGGCGCTGATCTACGAGGGAATTTTCCTCTACGTCAAATAGGCGCGCGGCAAAATCGCGAAGCCATGGGAGTCGTATGTGGCAGAATTGAGCAAACGTCCGGTCGCGGTCGTTACCGGAGTTGGCCCCGGACTTGGCGCTGCGCTGGCGCGCCGCTTCGCGCAGGGCTACGCGGTCGCGATCAACGCACGCAGCGCGGATTATCTACGCACGCTCAAAACGGAGATTCGCTCCTCGGGCGCGACCGTACTCGAAGCGCCAGCAGATATCGGCGATCGCGCGCAGGTCGAGGCCGCGTTCAAGCTGATTCGCGAACAGCTTGGTGCTCCCGACGTTCTGGTGTATAACGCCGGGTCCGGGAAATGGGGCAATGTGCTCGAAGTCTCGCCGGAGGATTTTGAAGCGACTTGGCGGGTAAACGCTTACGGCGCGTTTCTCGCATCGCGCGAGGTCGTGCCCGCGATGCTCGCGCGCGGCCGCGGCGTGATTCTGTTCACCGGGGCAACCGCGGGCGTGAAGGCCGGAGCGAAATCCGCGGCGTTCGGACCCGCGAAATTCGCGATGCGCGGGCTGGCGCAATCGATGGCGCGCGACCTTGGGCCCAAGGGAATTCACGTTGCGTGGATCAACGTCGACGGCGTCATCGACCTCCCGGGCCGCACGATCCCAGGTTTCAAGCCCGAAGATCTGCTCGATCCCGCCGCGATCGCCGAAACCTATTGGCATCTGGCGCATCAGCATCCCAGCGCATGGACGATGGAGCTCGAGGTTCGCCCGTTCAAAGAAAAATTCTGAAGTTTGGCCAAGGGCGATGTCGCGTGCTCGGTGAAGGCTTGGGAATTTGCGCAACGCATCCCTCCCCAACTTGAAATCACGATCCGTGATTTCAAAGCTACAGATTCGTAGGCAGGAGAGCGCAATAACCAAGAGCTTGAACGATTATAGCCAGGAACCTTATTCGCTCGTTGCGAACCAATCTCATGAGCGAGTTTCGGTCAAACCCGTTTCTGTCCAGCGCGAGGTGGGCCGGAACCTGCACGCCGATCGTCCAGACCAGAACGACGATCAAGCCGAGCATTGCGGCACCTGCGCAAACGCGCTGATCCGCGGGAGCGAACCAATAGATTGCAGGAGTGGCTACGAGGTTAATGAGCGAAATAGGTATGACCTCGCGGATTCTTGATTCCTGCAGCTGATGGATCGGAAGGAAATCGACGGCGCGCGTGACCAATAGAAAGCTTGGATATTCGACGCGAAGAACGGACCACGCGATTCCCACACTCATAAACGCGCCAAGAGTACCCAGCATCAAGAAGGCCTTTAGCGGCATCGCTTTCACCTCACTGGCGGCCTGCGCGACGAACAACTCAACCTCAGCGGCAACGCTACCACTGGAAAATCGCAGGCGCCGCGATTCATACTAAGGCCACGATGGCGGAGCAGATCGATCTGACGGCCGAGTACGGCGCGGTTCGCGACGAAGAGCAACTCGATTGGGCGGCTTTGGCCGCATATCTGCGCGGGCGGATTCCAGACGCGGACGCTCCGATGAGCGTGATGCAGTTCCGCGGCGGATCGTCGAATCTGACCTATCTGCTCGAGTTCGGAGAACGGCAGTGGGTCGTTCGCCGTCCGCCGTTTGGGCCGTTGCCCGTCGGCGGGCACGATATGGGGCGCGAGTATCGCGTGCTCTCGCGGTTGTGGCAGGCGTTTCCGCCGGCGCCGCGCGCGTGGCTCTACTGCGACGACCCGTCGATTATCGGCGCGCCGTTTTTCGTGATGGAACGCCGCTGCGGAATCGTGTTCAAGAATCGCCAACCCGTGCCCGCGGCGCTGGGCGACGATCCCGAGACCTTCCGTAAAATTTCCGAAGGCTATATCGACACGCTGGCCGATTTGCACGGCGTTGATTACCGGGCGATCGGCCTTGGCGATCTCGGCAAGCCCGACGGATTTTTCAAGCGCCAGATCATCGGATGGATGAAGCGCTGGGAGGCGGCCAAGACGCGTGAAGTGCCGCTGATGGAAAAGCTCGGCGCGTGGTTTCTCGATCACATGCCGCCCGCGCAGGCGCCTGCTCTTCTGCACAACGATTTCTACCTGCACAACCTGATGCTCGACGCGCGCGCGCCCGGCAACGTTGTCGCGGTGTTCGACTGGGAGATGTCCACGCTCGGCGATCCGATGATCGATCTCGGCGTCGCGCTCGGCTACTGGCGCGAGCGCTCGGATGTCGAGTTGCTCGAAATCGCGGAAATCGAGCCGCACACGCTGAAGCGCGGATTCCTGGGGCGCGAGGAACTGGCGAATCGCTACGCCCGGCGAACCGGCCGCGACCTCAGCGATCTTCCATTCTACCAGGCGTGGGCGCATTGGAAGAGCGCGACCGTCGGCGAGCAGATCTATGCCCGTTTCGTCAGAGGACAGACCACCGACCCGCGCTTCGCCGTGATGGGCAAAGGACCGCCGGCATTGGTGCGGGCGGCAGCACGGATTCTCGCGCCGCTCGGATTCAAATCCTGACGGAGCATTCGGTGCCAGACGATCAAGAAATTATCGGCGGAGTCGAAGCGTTTTATCGCGCATATATCGACGCGTTCAACCGCGAGGATATCGACCGCTACGCGGACTGCTTCGCGCCGCCCTATGAGCTGATCGCCGGGGGGAACGTGACGACTTATGCGACCGAGTCGGAGCTTCAGCAATACGCCGCGCAGACCCTGATCGATCTGAAATCGCGCGGATGGGCGCGCTCGACGGTCGATCTTCTGAAGGTCTGGCCGCTTGCAGCCCAGCAGGCCATGATCCTTGCCGACGTGACGCGCTACCGGGGCGACGACTCGATCATGCTCCACGCGCGGGTTAGCTATATCGTGATTCGCACCGTGAAAGGATGGAAAATCGCGGCGATGATCCCGCTCGCGGGCCCGTTTCTCGGTCCCGGCGATCTGCCGCGTTGAATCAGCCAACCTTGCAAGTCTCATCGGGAGATCCAAACGTGGATTACAAATCGATTCTGTACCGCGCCGAAGGGCGTATCGCGACGATTACGCTCAATCGGCCTCATCGCATGAACGCGATCGACGGCGCGATGCCGCGCGAGATTGCCGACGCGGTTCGCCGCGCCAACGCCGACAACGATCTGCACGTGATCATCGTCACCGGCGCGGGAGCGGGGTTTTGCGCGGGATACGACCTGATCGACTATGCCGAACGTCCAGGAGTTCAACTCGGCTCGCAACTGGGTTCGGGCGCAAGCGAAGTCGCGCAGCCGTGGGATCCGATGGCGGATTTCTACGGGATGCACCAGAACACGCAGGACTTCATGAGCCTGTGGCGTTCCTATAAGCCGACCATCGCGAAGATAAATGGACCCGCCGTCGCCGGCGGCAGCGATATCGCGCTGTGCTGCGACATCGTGGTGATGGCTGACGAGGCGCGAATCGGATATCCGCCCGCGCGAGTATGGGGATGTCCGACGACCGCGATGTGGCTGTACCGGCTCGGGGCCGAGAAAGCCAAGCGGATGCTCCTGACCGGCGATCTGATTTACGGCCCCGAGGCGGCGAAGCTTGGCCTGTGCCTCGAGTCGGTGCCGCGTGCGCAGCTCGATCATCGCGTCGATGAACTCGCGCATCGGATGGCGGGAGTGCCGCGCAATCAACTGATGATGCAGAAGCTCATGATCAACCAGGCGTTCGATAACATGGGGCTATCGAACACGCAGATGTTCGCGACTATCTTCGACGGCATCACGCGCCACAGTCCCGAAGGGTTATGGTTCAAGGAACGCGCCGAAGCGGCGGGCTTCAAGCAGGCGGTGAAAGAGCGCGACAGCGGCGAGCCGATCGCTCCGGGACGGAGCAAGCCGTTTGGCCGCGCATGAACGATCGAGGCGCAAATGGATAGCACGATCATCAAGATGTACTCGGACTACAAAAGTCCGTTCGCGTACCTGGCGTTCGATCCCGCCTTCGCGCTCGAAGAAAAATATCGCGTGCGCATCCGATGGATTCCGTTCCAGCTCCGCATCAAGGGCAAGGGCGAGCGCAGCGTCTATTCCGAGTACAAGGCGCGGTACTCGTATCTCGACGCGCGCCGGTGGGCGACGCCGCGCGGACTCGTGATTCGCGGCCCGCTCAAGGTCTATGACACCGCACCCGCGCTGATCGGCGGTCTATTCGCCGAGCGCCGCGGGCGCCTGCTCGACTACAGCCGCGCCGCATTCGAACTCTTCTTCAAGCGCGAGTTCGAAGCCGACCAGAGTGAGGCGGTCGCCGCGCTTCTCGAGAGCCTGGGGATGCCGCCCGCCGAGTATCGCGAGTATCTGGCAGGCGAGGGCGCTCGCGCCTACGAGGCTGCCCAGGAGGAGGCGGCGGCGGACCACGTCTTCGGCGTGCCGCTGTTCATTTTCGATGGCGAACCGTTTTGGGGCCACGATCGAATCCCGGTGCTCGAAGAGCGCCTCACCGCCGCCGGACTGACAGTCTCAACCCATTAGGCCGCGAATTCCGCATTGCCTTGGCGGCGGGCGCGTCGCGACACGCGTGCCGCGCGATGAACAATTCCCGGGTTCAGGTTGACGGGCGCAGTGAACGGGCTTCACACGCAGTTAAGTCGCGGCATTGCGCCCGCTGTGCGAGGGCAGTACGTCTGGACTGACATGCGGCGAGCGAGGCTCCGCATGCGACGAAAAGACTTCTCGCGCACTGGTTGAAACGATTGCTGCTGCGCTCGCGATGAGACGATACCCACTTTCAGGTTTCTTTCTAATCACGTTCGGCCTCACGTGGGGGTTGGGGGCTTGCTTCGCCCTGTTTCCCGCGCAGTTGATGGCAGTCTTTGGGAAGGTGTCGATCACGAATCCGCTGTTCATTGTGGCGGTCTATGCACCCAGCCTCTCGGCGATCATAATGACGGGCTTGATCGATGGGCTGGCGGGGATCCAGAGCTTGCTCGGCCGGGTTTTCCATTGGCGAAATGGTATCCAGTGGTACCTTGCGATATCCGTCGGAATCCCGTTGCTCACCACGATTGCGCTGCTGGCCAGTTTGGTATTCGCAGGAGCGCCACAGGCTATTCATCATTGGTATGATCTTTTCCTGCTCGGGCCCACGGGTCATGAGATCGTCCACGCGTTGGGCTCTGGGTCGGGCGGAGGGTTCCGCGTAGTGCTGGTAATTCTTGGGTCCTTTCTGGCCGATCCGGGACCGCTTGGAGAAGAGCTTGGCTGGCGCGGATTCGCATTGGGGCGGCTTCTGAAGCAGCGGAGTGCGCTCGGGGCGGCCATTATTCTGGGTATCGTCTGGGGGGCGTGGCATTTACCCGCGTTCTTTATCGGCGGCTTGCCACAAAGTAGCATGTCCATCCCCGTGTTCATGGCGAGCATCGTTGCTCTTTCAGTCCTGATGACCTGGGCTTTCAATGGCACTCGCGGCAGCATCTTGATTGCCATTCTGATTCATTGGACGTTCAATACCTGCATGGATCTGACCCGGATGCCGATCGCGCTTTTCACAGCCGGAGTTCTGGTGACGGCGGCCGTGGCCGTAGTCATATGCACTGGCCCAGCGCTGGCCGCGCGATTGCGGGAACAGGAGAGCTTTGCCGATTCGTCGGGGAACGCGTAGCGCCGTCGCAGCGGGCGGTTCTCGAGCCGCCGCACGAATTGAGACTCTTGTTGAATTCGCTGGGGCGTGTCGCGCCCGTCTTACGCCGAAGACCTGCGTTGCGGGAGATATCGCCTACTGCTGCGCAGTGTTGACTGGCTGCTCGACGGGTTGGACGCGTTCGCCGTCGCGCGCGGATTGGCCCACGTTCAGCGCAACCACGGCGTCGTCGGCGATGCCGCTGGTGATCTCGACCGCGACTCCGTTGTCGTAGCCGAGCTTCACCTCTACCAGATGCAACCGATCGTCCTTAACGACGGGCACGAGCACCTTGCCGTTGCGGAAAATCAGCGCCTCGTCAGGGACCAGCGGGGCGCCGGCGGGAATCGACACTACGAATTCGGCACTTCCATACATGCCGGGATAAAGCGCCAAATCGGTGTTCGGCAGATCGACTTCCACCAGCATCGTGCGCGAAGCCGGCGCGAGCGCCTCTGGATGACGCGTGATGGTGCCGGTGAATTTTCGCAGCGGATATTCGTTGACGGTGATTGCGGCGCTGTCTCCGTTGCGGATGAAAAGCGCCACATTCTGTGGCACGTAGGTATAAACGCGCAGCGGTTTCGTCCGCGCCACGCGCACAATCGCGTCGGCAAGGCTGGTCGAGGTGGTCGCCTGGGGAATCAGATGGCCGGGATCGACGTCGCGCGCGGTCACGATTCCGTCGAACGGCGCGGTCACGCGCTCGTACGCCTGCAGCGCGATCGACTGCGAAAGCGTCGCCTTCGCCTGCAGCATTGCTGCCCGCGATTCGTCGGCGGTCTGCTGCGAAATCACGTCCTGCCGCACGAGAATCTGGTTGCGCTCATTGGTGAGCTTCGCGATCTGGTAGGCGGCCTCAGCGTTGCGGACCTGTTGATCGGTTTCAGGCGACTCGATTACCGCGAGCAGCTCGCCGGGGTGAATGCGGTCGCCCTTATCGACCCGGAGCGATTTGATGTAGCCGGGAACTTTGGCGTAGATTTCCGTTTCGTCGAAGCCGCGCGTGGTTGCGGGCAGCTTGACTTGGCGCGTGGCCGGCATGCGGCCAACCTTGGCGACCAGCACGTGCGGTCCCAACTCAGCCTGCTGCGCCAACTGGTCGGTCTGGCGGCCGACCCACAGTTCGCGGGCGAGCACGAGCCCGGCGGTCAGGATCACGACGATCGCGACCGCGACGATCCATCCAGCGACAAAGAATTTTCCGGACGGCTTGGCCGTGTATGCTCTGGGGTCGTCTTCCATCTATTTTCGTCCCTCACGCGCCGGGCAGCGTGAGTTCCTCGATCTCCGCGTCGCGCTGATGTTTGCCGATCATGTTGCGGCTGAATATCGAATAGACCGCCGGCACCACGAACAGGGTCGATACCGTTGCCGCGATAAGACCGCCGATCACGGCGCGGCCGAGCGGCGCATTCTGCTCGGCGCCCGAGCCGAGACTCAGCGCCATCGGCAGCATCCCGAGGATCATCGCAAGCGCGGTCATGATGATCGGGCGGAAGCGGATGCGTCCGGCCTCGATCGCCGCGGCGACCGGGCCGTAGCCGTCCTCGCGCAGCTCGTTGGCGAAGGTGATGAGCAGGTTGCCGTTGGCGACGCCGACGCCGACCGCCATGATCGCGCCCATCATCGATTCGACGTTGATCGTCGTCCCCGTCAGCACCAGCATCCAGATCACTCCGGCGAGCGCGCCCGGCACCGCCATCATGATGATGAACGGCTCGAGCCACGACTGGAAGTTCGCGACCATCAGCAGGTACACGAGGGCGATCGCTAAAATCAGCCCCTCGCCGAGGGTGACGAACGACGAGCGCATCGCCTGGCTCTGCCCGCGAATGACGACCTGGGTGCCGGCGGGAAGCTTGCCCAGATGGCCAATTTCATTCTGCACCGCGGCGGTGACCGCGCCGAGATCGCGGCCCGCCACGTTGCAATCCACGTCCACCACGCGCTGCACGGTGTAGTGCGCGACCACGGCGGGATCCCAGGCATGGCGGATGGTGGCGAGGTTGCCGAGCAACTGCGGCTGCGCGGGCGTCGAGGGTGAGCTGGCCGGCATCGAGTCGGCGGTCGCGTTGCTCGACGACGTTGCGGTCGTGCTGAGCGGGATATTCTGCAGCGCGCCGACCGAGTCGAACAGATGCTGCGGCGCCTGCGCGATTACGTTGTAGTTAACCCCGGTAATCGGATCGAGCCAGAAGTTGGGCTGCAAAAGCTGCGCGCCGCTGAGCGACGCCAGCACGCTGCCGGTGACCTGTTGCTGGGTAATGCCGAACTGGAGCGCCTTGGTGCGATCGACATCGACCTTGAGCGTGGGGTAGTCGAGCGGCTCGGCAATCCGCATATCGACGATCCCCGGAATTTTTTCCATCCGCTTTTTCAGCTTCAGCGCAATATCGTAGTCGCCTTCGAGGCTGTTGCCGTTGATCTGCGCGTCGATCGCGGCGGGCAGGCCGAAGTTCAGGACTTGACTGACGATATCGGCGGCCTGGAAATAGGCGGTCACATCGGGATAGCGGGTTGCCAGCGCGTCGCGAATCCGCTGCTCGTAAATCGCGGTCGGCCGATGATTGGCCTTGAGCTGGATGAGCACGTCGGCGTCCTGCGGGCCGATGCTGTCGGTCTGGTAGAAGGCGAGGTCGTAGGAAATAGGCAGGCCGATGTTATCGCTGATGCTCTCGAGTTCCGCGGGCGGAATGATCGTGCGAATGGTCCGGTCGATTTGGTCGACCAGGTATTCCGTGTGCTCGATCCGGGTGCCGGTGGGAGCGCGCAGATGCAGCCGCATCATGCCCGCATCGACGACCGGAAAGAAATCTTCGCCGACGATCGGCAGCAGGCCGAGCGAAAGCAGGATCAGAATCGCGACGCACGCCAGCGACAGCCCGCGCCGTCCGATAAAGGTTGCCAGCGCGACCCGGTAGTTCTGCTTGACGCGCTCGAAAGAGCGATCGAAGGCGCGCACGACGCTGGCCCATCGGCTATGCCCGAGATACTCCTCGTGATTGGCGGGGAGCAGGTAGCGCGCCATCGAGGGCACCAGCGTCCGCGACAACAGATACGACGTGAGCATCGCGAAGACCACGGCCAGCGCGAGCGGGGTGAACAGGAACCTTGCCACCCCGGTCAGCAGCACGACCGGAAAGAACACGATGCAAATCGACAGCGTGCCGACGAAGGTTGGTGTAGCGATCTGCGAAGCGCCGTCCAGAATCGCGACCAGCAGCGGTTTGTCGAGCGCCTGGTTGCGATGGATATTTTCGATCTCGACCGTGGCGTCATCGACCAGCATCCCGACCGCGAGCGCGATTCCGCCGAGCGTCATCGTGTTGATCGTCTGTCCGCACAGCTTGAGCGCGATAATCGAGGTCAGAATCGACAGCGGTATCGACGTGATGACGATCAACATGCTGCGCGGCGACCCGAGAAACAGCAGCACCATCAGCGCGACCAGCGCGGCAGCGGTGACGGCCTCCTGCACGACGTCCCACAGGGCGGCGCGCACGAATTGCGATTGATCGAAACTGAGCGAAACTTTCAGCCCCTTGGGCGCCGTGGCCCGGATGAGCGGAATCTTGGCCCTGACCGCGTCAACCACGGCCAGCGTCGAGGCGTCGGCGTGCTTGATGACCATCAGGTAGGTCGCCTGCTGGCCATCGACGCGCACCACGTTGGTTTGCGGCTGATGGGTGTCGGTGACCGGCGCGATATCGCCCAGGAAGACGGGAGCGCCGTTGGCGTACTTGATCGGCAGGCGGTCGAAATCCTTGACCGTGGGCACGCTCATGTTGAGATCGACGTTGTACTCGTAGTTGCCGATCTTTTCGGTGCCCGACGGGATGACCACGTTGGTCGAGGCCAGCGCGTTGCCGAGGTCGTACGCCGACATCCCGTTGGCGTAGAGCGCGGTCGGATCGAGATTGACCATCACGTTTCGCGACACGCCGCCCAGCGGCGCGGGCGACGAGAACCCGGGAATCGTGAAGAGCTGGATGCGGATGAAGTTGAGGCCGTAATCGAACAGGCGGCTGGTCGAGAGCGTTTCGCTATAGACGTTCAACTGCGCGACGGGAACGTTGGTCGCGTTGTAAGAGATGATCTGCGGAGGTTCGACGCCGCGCGGCAGAATGGACAGGATCGTTTCCGAGACCGCGTTGATTTGCGCGATCGCGGCGCCCAGATCGGTGCCCGGCTGGAAATAGACCCGCATGATTCCGAGCCCGTTGATCGATTCCGATTCGAGATGCTCGATCCCGTTTACCGTGGTCGAGTACGCGCGCTCGCTGATAAACACCATCCGCCGCTCGACGTCGAACGCCGACAGGCCGGGGTAGTTCCAGACCACCAGGACCACCGGCAGATCGATCGAAGGAAAGATGTCAACGTTCATCAGCTCGAACGACAACGCGCCGAGCACCAGCATCAGAAGCGCCATCACCGCAACCGAGAGAGGGCGGCGCAGGGCAAGACGGACAATCCACATAAGCCGAAGACGACGTTCAGAGCCGCGCTAATCCGAGCAGGCTCTCGAGTTTAGAAGAACTGCCGCAACCTTGGGTCTACTTCGGCTAAGGATAGGTTAGGGTCTCGAAGCAGGCAAGCACGGATTTGGGAACCGCGAGTTGCGTCGTCTTTGGGCAATG
>Ga0307374_10002731_pt1 | contig 31049 bp, 24 predicted proteins | sample OX3MG_FD_202532 | JGI IMG/M metagenome (GOLD analysis project Ga0307374, IMG submission 202532) | Soil microbial communities from Risofladan, Vaasa, Finland - OX-3 | ecosystem: Environmental > Terrestrial > Soil > Coastal area > Acid sulfate soil | place: Finland: Risofladan, Vaasa | collected... | reverse complement strand
GAGAATGAGGACTCCGGTCCCGAGGTCGCGGGCCGTTTCTCCGAGGACTTCGAACAGTGAAGCAAGGTCATCTGCGAACCGTCCCGAATCAGCGATGCCACCTAGAGGATCGACGTCAACGCCGAGTGACACAGTTCCGCTCGGATCCACCTTCAGACTGAAGGCCTTGAAGACGCCCAACAGTCGCTGAAGGTGCGGCACCGGATGCCGACCGGTTGCAGTTCGCATGCTCCGAACAAGGGCCTGGCTCAACGCCACAGGCAGTGAACTCGACGCGCCTACCTCAACTTTGGCGGCGATCCAACCAGCGGAAGTCACTCGTCCCATTAGCTCGTTCAGCAATACGGTCTTGCCGACTCCGCGCAATCCGTTCAACACCCAGCTCCGGTCGCCCTCACCAACAGACTCGGCTCGTCGTTGCACCACATCAAAGGCGTCGAGCAGGGCCTCGCGCCCCGCCAGCAGAGGTGGCCGCCGACCAGCGCCGGGACGATATGGGTTCGTCACTGGATCCACGATCAGACTCTATCACACCGAGTAAGTAAAAGTCTTATACGCCTTTAGTTGTGCTTAGAGACTGCCCGCTCCCCCACCCAGTCTGATCCGAACTGGGATTGGCGGAGGCCGCTGATCACGTTCGGCAGTCAACCCGATGTCTCAAGCCGTTCGGGAAGGACGATGTGAACCGATCACTGGGCGATACGCCGTGGGTCGGGGAAGCCAAGGCTGATATAGCCGGGGGCGCGTTTGGCCAGAGACGACGCCAGGACCCCAGTAGCGATGTCGTAATAGGCGTGGATCTCAGCAGTTTTCTTTCCGGGGTAGGGCCGCAGGATCCGGCCGGCGTATTGAACCAGCCGCCCCTTGTGCGCGACCGGTGCAGCGAGGAACAGCGTGTCGAGCACTGGGCAGTCGAAGCCTTCGCCGGCGTAGGGACCAGTGGCGACGACTAGCAAAGGCTGTCCACTGGGTTGCACGTCGAGACGGGCAAAGGCTGCAGCTCGTGTTTTTGCCCCCATGCCGCCGCGCAATATCACCGGATCCCGTCCTTCCTCACCGAGTGCGGAGGCGAACAATTCGAGGTGCTTGGTCCATTGGGTCAGCACGAGGCAGTGCCGCCCGCGGCCGAGGGCGACCATGACGTCGATAACGACTTGCCCCGTGCGCGCGGAGTCGGCCACCAGGTCGCGATAGATGGCGGCAATCCCACCCGGTGCGGAGGGATCGGCATCGCCTGTGTACCGGAATGAGGTGGAGTGCACGAATAGAACAGGCTCAGGTGCTGGTGCCATGTTCGACTTCATCGTCGACTCGCTGACGATGGTGCCCGCCGCCGACCGTTTCGATGCTCCGGACCAAGCGGACCTCGAAGGGATGCTGGCGGCTATGGCGGAGGTCCCCACCTGACGGGCGTCGTCGGTCTGGATCTCGGATTTCAACAATGCGAACCAGTCTGGTCCCAACAATTGAGTCTCCCGCCGTCCTCTTCTGTCTCAGATGGTCAAGGGAACTGCCTCCTTCGCTGGCGTTCACCTGCGCCGATGCGGCAACGAGGAACCTGACGCTATTCATTGCGACGGTTCGTCGCCCACTCTTAATCCCAAGGTGGCGAGATCGAGACTCGCACGGCCCACCACAGCCCACTCGATCCAGCCCACTCGATCCGCTTGATCGGATTGTGTGACGGCGGTGGTCGCACCCGCCGCCGAGATCCAACCCACCTACACTTCCGGACAATGGATCGCGACACCGATTGGCTCATCAGGCGGGCTGCATTCACCCACCTTGACGACCTGCAACGGCGATTCGGCGATGTCGTTCCATTGACCGAACTCCGGAAGGGATTCGGTTTCCGAGGCGAAACGGTCCGGTTCCTTGGGCCACAAGGAATCTTCATCCCTCGTGGGATGGCGGTCCCATTGTCGATTACGACCGCTCCAGAACAAGTCGGCAAGGAGCGTCCTTACCCCGACGAGGTCGGTGATGATGGATGGCTTCGCTACAGCTACCGGGGAAGGACCCTGGCCGACGTCAACCATCGCGAGAACCTCGGACTCGTTGCTGCACTTGAGCATCAGGTGCCTCTGATCTACTTTTGGGGATTGGCACCAGGCGCGTATCGCCCAACCTATCCGGCATTCGTCGCGGGAGCCGATCCATCTACGATGACCTTCACCGTTGGCTTCGATTCCGTGCAGGCTCTCGATGCAACTTCGGGACCGATTCCCGACAGCGATACTCGGCGTGCCTACGTCACCCAAGAGGTACTCCGACGGGTTCATCAAGCGCGATTTAGGGAGCAGGTCCTGAGGGCGTATCGCATTTCGTGCGCAATATGCAGGTTGAAGCACAGCGAACTGCTCGATGCCGCCCATATCCTTCCCGACGTCCACGAACACGGACTGCCCGTGGTGCCCAATGGATTGGCTCTTTGCAAAATCCATCACGCGGCATTCGATCGCAACATAATCGGAATCCGCCCAGATTCAGTGGTAGAGGTGAAGACAGCGATTCTGGATGAAAGGGACGGCCCAATGCTTCGATACGGCCTGCAGGAATGTAATGGACAGAAGCTGGTCGCTCCACATCGCCCCGCTGATCAACCGAATCACGATCTTCTTGCGGAGCGTTATGAGCTCTTCAAACACGCGAGCTGAGTAGCCTCTTTGCGGCCAGGCCTCGTTGATCGTTGCGGGCTCAGGACGAATTTCCCGCAAGATGACGTTGTAGTTGGTTCAAATGGACCTGCGCAGCGTGCAGTTCGGCCTCCGCATCGCTGATCTCACCTCGTTCTGATCTGACTCTCTCTACAATCCAAGATCGTACGAGTGTTGATGCTGGGAGTTGGGCCGCGTCGGCAATATCCTGAACTGCAGCGACTTCATCGGGGTTGAGACGAATTGAGTACACCTTGGAGCGCGCTTGATTCGGACGGATCAATTTCGCCCTCTCCGGCATGGGTGCGTCCCGATTTACCTCTGACGATTCGGTTTCCTCGTCGATCAATTTCTCGACATTGTTCATGTCAGGTCCTCTCGATATCGATTGACATCGGTCTCGTTCGATCTCCATCCGTTGACTCCGTAGACGACGCCATCCTCTTCAACCGTGATGACCGTGATCAGGCAGCCAGCCGAGGGTGAGTAACCCACAGTCCGAACACTTCGACCTGACCGGCTTGCCGGGTCTGGTTCGATCTGCAAGGCGTCAGGATCACTGCATGCCTCGAAAGTCCATTCGACGTCGATGCCATGACGGTCACGCACGTACTCGGCGCGATAGCTCCAATCCACGTCCATCACTTCTCGTTGTACTACACTGTACTACGAGTTGCGCTCATTGGAACGCAGCCTGGGACCAGGTTGAATGCTTCACCGCATACCGACCCCCGCCGCAGCCGAGGACAACGGCGCTGATGTGTCCCAACATCTGTCCCAACAGTTGCCTGCCAGCTTGTGTCAGCTCGCCGCAGACTGTCTCCGAGTTGATGGAGGCTACGCACTTTGAGCGGGGAAACTGCGATGCGGCGGCACATAGTGACCAATCCAAGGACGTCCAAACTATGGACTCTTAATCCCAAGGTGGCGAGATCGAGACTCGCACGCCCACCAGGTCATCACTCTGCGATCGGCTGGGGCTCGGATGAGGGGCCGGTCGGTCCCCGTCGGAGCCGCTCTCGCATCTCCTTTGGGGCGAAAGTACTGGGCTCGGTGGTGCGCAAGAAGTCTCTCAGGATCTCGACGAACTTGGCGGGCTCCTCCGCCTGGGGAAAATGGCCGGCACCGGGAAGTACCTCCAACCGGCTGTTGGGCATCGCATCGAGCGCCTGGAAGGCATGGGACAGGGGGATGATCCTGTCCTTTCCTCCCCACACGATAAGCGTCGGTGTCTGCTCGGCCAGATAGAGACGGTCCATCGCATTCACCGACTGGCCGCCCGGCTCGATCACCGATCGCATGGTTCGCAGGAAGGCGCGTCGGCTGTCGGCATCGGTCAGCGAGCGGTAGGCGCGCCAGATCTCGACCGCCTGCGCATTCCGGAAGCCCAGACGATGCCCGAGCCGGGCGACGGCGTCGCCCCATCCGCGTGCAAAGGATGGGAACACGGCCGGCAGCACGTATTCGACGCCGGGGAGGGTGATCATGCGGAGCACCCAGCTCACCTCGCGCCCGAGGCCGCCGGCGTCCACCAGCACCAGTCGCTCGCAACGGTCGGGGAACTGGTAGGCGAACTGCATCGCCACCCCGCCCCCGAACGACTGGCCGACCACGGTGACCCGATCGATGTCCAACATCTGCAGGAGGTCACGCATGGAGCTGGCGAAGTTGCCGAGCGAATAGTCGCCCATCGGCTTGTCCGAATGCCCGTGGCCGAGGAAATCCGGGGCGACCATGGTGTACTCCGCCCGGAGGAGCTCCATGGCGGGGACCCATGTCTGCGAGCTGCCGGCTATTCCGTGCAGGAAGAGGAGGGCAGGCCCTTCGCCGCCGCGCCGGTAGGCGATCTGCCGCCCGTGGATGGTCACCTGCTCGACCGGAAAACCCGTATCCGGCTGACCGTGCCCGCCCGCTACCCGCTCCTCAGCCCTCTCCTCGACCATCGAAGGCCTACCGCTTGGCCGACACGCGTTTCGCGGGTGCCTTCACCGACGCCGACTTTCTGGCCACGGTCTTCTTCGCTGCGGTCTTCTTGGCCGCGGCCTTTGTACGGGTTGGCTTCCTCGCCGCCACCCCCTTCTTCACGGCCCTCTTCTTCGAGGCCCCCGCCTTGGTGACCCTGTGCGTGGCGGTCCGGCCTGCCTGAGCCGCACGATCTGTCTGCTCGTTGATGGTCTTGACCACGTCACCGACCATCTTCCGTTGGCCCTTGATCACCCGATCGACGAAGTCGAACAGCTCATCGACCAGGCGCTCGATGTCGTTCGAAACCGGTGGCACGAACCGCTCCGTCTCCCTGCTGATGCCACTGGCCAACTCACGGCTGGCGTCCATCAATTCGTCCTGTGCCCGCTCGATCAGGCGCTCGATCCTCTGCCTCATATCCTTCGGCTCAGCCATGTTCATCACCTTTCCTCTGCTCACAAGTCCCTCTGACCTCATCCTTCACCCTTTCTGACCGGGTGGCGAGAGGCGAAAGTCACATCTCGGCCACCCGAGGGGCCACACGGTCATCGGCAGGCCCCGACTGGGGCCGATTGGCCCTGTTCGTGTCCTGGATTCGGCGCGAGAACTGGGTTATGGACGAAGGAGGGCTCGCCCACCAGGGCGACACGTGATGATGTCCACGGGATCCCGACAGCGGGCGTGCCGGCTCCGCGGGCCAGGTGAGGCGCTGGCCCGCCGCCTCGAGCGTGAGCACGGCCCGGGAACCCTGTACCGGGATCCCGAGTACATCGATCGAATCAAGGGGGCGGTCCATGGCTATACCAGGTACTTCTCGCCGGAAGTGCGAGGCCTCGAGCACGTCCCCGCCGACGGGCCGGCGTTGGTCGTCGGCAACCACTGCGGTCTCTTCTACATGCCGGAGGTCTGGGTCACCGCACTCTCCATCGTCGACCGGCGCGGGACCGAACATCCCGCCTACAGCCTCACCTATGACCTCCTCTTCGCCTTCCCCGTGATCGGGCCGTTCCTGCGCCGCATCGGCGCCCTTCCGGCGTCGAGTGCCGAAGCCGAAGCGGCCCTGGACGCTGGGGCGCTCGTGCTCGACTACCCGGGTGGGGACTGGGAAGCCTGCCGACCGTGGCTGGATCGCAATACCATCGACTTCGGAGGGCGGACCGGCTTTGTCCGACTCGCGCTCCGTACCGGGGTGCCCGTCGTGCCGGTGGTGGCCCACGGGAGCCATGACTCGGTGGTCGTCATCTCACGCGGGGAAGCCATCGCCCGGGCACTCGGGCTGGGCGCCGCCCACATCAAGGTCTTCCCCATCCTGCTGGGACCGTTCGGGCTGGCCACGGCGATCACTCCACCACCGCCCCTTCCCTCGTCGGTGACCGTCGAGTTCCTCCCATCGATCGAGTGGAACGACCTCGGGCCCGAAACGGCGGAGGACGCTGCCGTCGTCGACCGGTGCGCAGCGGAGGTCGTCGAGACGATGCAGAACGCCTTGAACCGCCTGCGGGTGGAGCAGGCCCACCCCGTCCGTCGCGGGCTTGTCAACCTCGTCTCCCGTGCCCTTCCCCGCTGAACCGCGTCTGCGCTCGGCACGTCGATCGATATCTGCAGCGCCAGTCCCAACATCTGGTCGTACGTCTCCTTCTCGATCAGGATCTGAGACCCGTACCGCCTGGCGGTCGCGCGCCGTCGGGGTAGCTCGGTCGCTGGCTCCGGCGTCGGGGCTTCACCGATTTGTCCGCTGATCGCATGCGCCTCCAAGTCGCGGCGCCGGGTGGCGGTGAGAGCCGACCGGGTGCGTGTGAATTTGCCCACCCAACCCATCTTGACCCTTGCCCAGTCGACCTCCGGCGCTCGGCATGGCGAAAGCGGCCGACCGTCACGGCGAGGGCAGCCATCTCCGTCACCGGCTGGAGCCAGTGATCTACCCGCAACACTCGGCTGTCCCTCTGAGATCAAGCCGCCGACAAGCGGACCCCGGGGTGTTGATGCTCTGGCGGACCGCGTGGCACTGGGGGAAGCTTGACCCATGAGCATGCCAGGCCTCACCGTGGCCGAGGCCGGCAGGCGGTTGTCGGAGGCCGGACGTAACGAAGTCGCCCAGCACGGCCGGGTCACGATCCTGTCTCGAGTGGGCGCGCAGCTGCGAGATCCCCTCATCCTGGTGTTGCTTGGCGCTTGCGTGCTGACCGTTGCAACCGGTGACCTGCCTGACACGGTGGTGATCGGCTTGGTCGTCGCGATCAATACCGCCGTGGGGGTGGCGCAGGAGATGCGAGCCGACCGGGCCATTGCCGCCCTTGCTCAGCTCACCCCGTCGTTGGTGCGGGTCCGTAGGGGCGGTGCGGAAAGGTCAGTCCCCTCAGCCGAGGTGGTCTGTGGGGACATAGTCCTGCTGGGGGAAGGTGACATTGTGCCCGCCGACAGCGAGGTGATGGAGGCGTCGTCCTTGCTGGTGGACGAGTCGGCCTTGACCGGTGAGGCGATTCCGGTCGGTCATGAGGCGCGCCATGGAGACGTGGCGGGCGAGGACCTCTCGGCGGGAACGATCGTGGTCAAGGGACGCGCGGTCGTCGAAGTGTTGCGAACGGGAGCGCAGAGTGCACTCGGTCAGATCGCCGCGCTCATGGATACCCGTCCCCAACCCACACCGCTGCAGCGCCGGTTGGCTGGCTTGGGCCGGACGCTCGCCATTGTGGCTATCGGTCTGTCTCTGGTGGTGCTTGCACTGGGTCTGTTGCGAGGTGAGCCGTTTGAACTGATGATGGTGACAGCCATCAGCCTGGCCGTGGCGGCGGTACCGGAGTCGTTGCCTGCGGTAGTGACGCTCGCGCTGGCGTTGGGTGCGCGGCGCATGGCGATTCGACACGCCGTCGTAAGGCGGCTTCCCGCGGTGGAGACCCTCGGTTCGGTCACCGTGCTTGCCACCGACAAGACCGGAACCCTCACCCAGGCTCAGATGGTCGTCGGAGAACTCTGGACACCGCAGCGGCAGGCGACGGTAACCGGCGATGGGTACGAGCCCAACGGCGAACTGGTCGGCGGTCACATCCGGCTCGACCCGATCACAGCGCCGGATGTCACCGAGCTCCTACGGGCAGCGGCTTTGTGCAATGACGCCGTACTCGTTGCTCCCGACGGTTCCGGCCAGTCATGGAGCGGTCTGGGCGATCCCACCGAAATCGCGCTACTCGCGGCTGCGGGTAAGTTCGGTCTGTCTCGCGGAGCGCTCGAACGTGAGTACCCACGCCTACATGAAGTGCCGTTCCAAAGCCAGACCCAACTGATGACCACCGCGCACGCCCTGCCGGACGGGGAGGTGTTGGTCATCGTCAAAGGTGCACCGGAAGCCTTGCACGCGCTAGGAGCAAACGGCCCGAATGCGTCCGGCTGGCCCAATGCGCTGCAGGTGGCGGGAGGGTTCGCCGATCGCGGCTTTCGGGTCCTCGCCGTCGCGGCCGGACGGGCGCACGAGTCCGAGTGGGCCGGGCCCGTCCAGTTGCTCCTGCTCGGTCTCGTGGCCATCGACGACCCGGCGAAGCCGACGGCCCGCGCCACGATCGGCGCGTGTCGCGAGGCGGGCATCGTGCCGGTGCTCATCACCGGTGATCATCCAGCGACGGCACGGGCCGTGGCCCGGAGCGTCGGGATCCTGCCCGGGGATGAGGCCGAACGTCCCGGGCTCGTCCGGACCGGGCTAGAGATGACAGATGGGAGGGTGGGTGATCTGACGATTCCACGGGTCTTCGCTCGAACCAGTCCACAGCAAAAGCTCGCCATCATCCAGGCGTGGAAGGACCGCGGCGCAAGTGTGGCCATGACTGGAGACGGAGTCAACGACGGGCCGGCACTACGTCGAGCGGATGTCGGGGTGGCCATGGGGCACCGCGGCACCGAGGTTGCCCGGCAGGCCGCTGACCTCGTCCTGGCCGACGACGAGCTCGCAACCCTGGTAAAGGCTGTCGAAGAAGGTCGTCGGGTCTATGCAAACATCCGGAAGTTTCTGGTCTTCGGCCTCTCGGGAGGAGCTGCAGAGATCGCCGTCATGCTCATCGGTCCGTTCATCGGACTGACGGTGCCACTGCTGGCCGCCCAGATCCTTTGGATCAACTTGCTCACTCACGGCCTCACCGGCGTCGCGATCGGTGCTGAGCCAGCCGACGCCGGTGTCATGAAGGACCCACCCCGCCCGCCGGAGCAGAGCGTGCTGGGCGAAGGACTGTGGCAACGGGTCCTGTTCATCGCGATGGTGATTGCCTTCGTCACTCTCGGCATCGGCCTGTGGGCTCATGAGACGGCACATCCGTCCCGCAGCTTGATGTTCCTGTGCCTGACTGCATTGCAGCTCGGTGTGGCTATGGGTCTGCGGCCGAGCCTGTTTACCAAGAAGAACCCGTTCCTCCCCCTCGCCGTCGCCGGATCGCTGCTGCTTGCCCTCGCAGGCGTCTATGTTCCGGTGCTTCAAGAGCTGCTCGGCACGCGATCTCTCAGCGTCTCCGACGTGGCCATCGGTGCCGCCACCGCGCTGGTGGGTTGGACCACAGCGCGCCTATCACGCGGCCGAACATATCGGGGGCCCTATCACAACGCTACGGCGACGACGTCGTCTCAACGGGAGAGTCTGGGCCCGGAGGGAGAGGATCACTGATGTCGCGCGTCGGCGAGAGCGTCGAGTGGCGCATGAGGTCTGGGATCCGACCGGAAAGCAGTCCAGACCGAGGACCCGGGCAAGCAAGTCAAGACGCGGCTGCCGCCGTCCCCTGGCCTCCACTGGGCGATTCGCGTACCAGCTTTGATCGATCGATGACCATGATTCCGACAATCGCCAGGGCCGCCCCGAGGAGCTGGGCCGACAACAGAAGCGGACTCGACGCGAGGCTCTCGTCAAACAGCGTCGCCCCGATCACTACGGCGCTGATCGGCTCCACTGTGTCGATGATCGGCAGGCTTACGGCCAGCGATCCCGCTTGAAACGCGCTCTGCGCAAGCAGAGTGCCGAGCACCCCGACCGCCACAAGCGCGTAGGGCTGCCACTCGCTGAATACGCCCCAATGGAGGCGCCCGATTTCACTGACGAAGCTCTTGCTCAGCGCAGCCACGACACCGAACTCGACGGCCCCGATGGCTGCAAGCACCCCTGCGCGCACCAGCCCAATGGATCGTCGTGCGGCAACCATGCCGATCATCAGTAGCCCACCGACAGCGGTGAACAGAGGTACCCACGACAGGAACGGGGGCGAGGTGATGCCCGCCGAGGGTGGCGAGACCCCCAAGAACAACGCCACACCGCCCACAACACACCCGGCACCGGCCCAATTGGGCAGGGACAACGAGACCTGCCTGCTCCTCGCGATCATCGGCAGGGCAAAGACCAAGTCGAGCCCCGCCAGTGGAGCTACGAGCGTAAGCGGCCCGAAGAACAACGCCGTCGCCTGGAGAGCGTAGGAGACCACCTCAAGCAGCATTGCCATGACCCATGTGCGTTCCCGAGCCAGGTGGACGAGCAACCGCGGTCGCATGGAGTCACCTTTGTCCGTCCTGCTGGCCACTCGCTGCTGCACCACGGCCGCCACCGCATACGTCGCGGCGGCGGTCAACGCCAAGACCACCGCGGCAAAAGTTCGCAAGATGCCCCTTTATGCCCGCTGTCGCGTGATGGAGTCGCTTTCGGGCAGGATCGAAGAAGGTTCTCCCTCAAGCCCGATTTGTTGTCCTGATGGCCCCAGCCTAGCGTTACCCGCACAGGATTGGCGGCGAAAGCTGTTTGAAGCCGCACCTCACGATGCGGGGTCCTACCCCGCCGTCCGCGGCGGGACCCCAAGAGTGCTTGCTCCGGGCATCATTCCATTTTGCACGCCGGAGCCATTGATCGTTCCCCGGACCTGAGCGTCCCGGAGTGACCGATCGTTCGCCCTGTGGGCCCGAGCGGCACGGTTCGCCGGCACAGTGCGGATCCAGGCCATAGTTGTACTCATGAAGGCTGTGCCAGCCCGCGAACGGACCTCCAGGTCCGATTCGGCCGCCCAGACACGCACCATTGCTGTCGCGCTCGAGCTGTTCTCCTCACACGAATCGGGCACCGTGAGCCAATAGGAACCGGAGACGCTCCCGGTCGTCAGCATTTGGTTCTCGGTCGAGCCGGGCACAACGGCACCCGGGGTCACCTGTCGGCCACATCCAGACGATGGCGATCCGGCGACAGCAGCCGGGGTCTTCGAAGTCCCGTTCGAGGATCGAAGTCCGGTGCAGGCGGTGAGGACCAGGGCCGATACCTCCAGACCGACCGCTGCCCCCCGCAAGGACCTCGAGGCAGATTCACCCACCAGGGCCCTGCTCCCCGGCTTCGCACCGTGATGGAGGTGGCGCGAGGCGACGTTTGGTCACTCGGCACCTTGCCGCTGCGCCAACAGCTTTCGCAAGCCGGGAAGGACGCTTTCGGCCAGGGCGGTGATCTGGTGGCGGACATCGGCCGGGTTGATCCCCGGGAGGTGGACCCGGAGGTTGATGGCTCCGGCTCCGGCTTCCACGCAGCCGGCGAAGATCCGCTCGGCCATCTCGGCCGGGTCCGTGGTGATGATCGTCTGGTCCTCGGCCAAGAGCCGGCCACCGCTCGCGTAGCCCTGATAGACGGCCCGCTGCTCAGCGACCAGTTCAGCCCTCGGTTCGCCGATCCATACCCGACGGATGATCACTTTCGGTCCGGTGCCACCCGCCGCATCGTAGGCATCGCAGAACGACCGCAGCCGCGTCACCCTCGACATCCCTTCGGTCAGAATGCCGGCACCGCATTCGGCGGCCCGGCGCGCGGCGGCGCTCGACGCCGCGGCACTCAACACCGGGACCGGGAACTCGGCGCATCGCTGGAGGGCCTTGTCGCCTTCGAGGACCCCGAGGTTCCGGCCGCGCAGCATGTCGACGACGTGGGGAAGCCGGGACGTGAACAACGGGACGGCGTCTTCGAACGGGACCGCCATGGCTTCAAAATCGAGTGGCAACGCCCCGGCCGCCACCCCCAGGCCGACCCGACCCGGGTGGCGGGAACTGAGCCAGGCGATCTCCTCGGCCACCTGGGCAACCGGCCGGAGCGGCAGGATCATCGGGCACGGTGCGACCCACCCTGCCGGGTTCTCCTCAAGAATGAACGAGGAGATCTGCAAGGGATTCGGGAGGTATCCCGCGAACCCGCCGTGATGCTCGCTCGTCATGATCCCGTCGAACCCACCCGAAAGGCCAAGCGCGGCTTGTCCGCAAAGCTCGCGGAGGATGCCGTCGGCGTCGAGTTCGTTGTGCGGGTACAACCGGAGGGAAACAGAGCCGGCCGCGAAGGGTGCCGCGGATCTGATGGTCACATGAACCTGTCATCGGCGACCATGCACTTCTCCTCTTGGATCGACAGGTCAAGAACCGGGAAGAGGGCCATCTTCCGATTTCCGCAAGCCACATCCACATCGACCCCCCATGGAACTGCCTGACGCCGCACCCCGCAGTATTCCAAACATCGGATGCTCTCGGAATCAGAGCCCCGGGAGAGGAGCGGGTGCCGCTGACGACGGTGCCGCAGCCGCTCGGGAGCCGCAGGCCGCGGCGAGCGCGACGTGGCGAAGCGGGCGTAGGTTGCAGCTTGGAAAGACAGGGGGTGCCCGATGGCGACGACTCGCCGCGAGAACGAGACCGTCGCCACCGTGGCCGAGCGCGCCGCGGCGGGGAAGGCAGCTCGGAGTGCGTGCCCAAGGTCCGTCCACGCCGAATGGTCGTCAGCATTGCGGACAGTGGACCCGTTGGCTCTCTTGGCCGACCAGGCAATCACCCGGGTACCGGAGCTGGTTCCCATCCGCTACGGCCGCATGGCCGCCTCGCCCTTCGCATATTTCCGGGGGGCCGCCCTCCCCATGGCTGCCGACCTGGCCGCCATGGCCCGGACCGATGTCCGTGTACAGCTGTGCGGAGACGCTCATCTCTCCAACTTCGGCGGATTCGCGTCCCCGGAGCGCGATCTGGTCTTCGACGTCAACGACTTCGACGAGACCAATCCCGGGCCGTTCGAATGGGATGTCAAACGGCTGGCCGCCAGCCTCGAGATCGCCGGTCGAGGGCGGGGCTTCGACGCCGCCACCAACCGGGCGATCGTCCTTCAGGCGGTGCGAACCTACCGCGAAACGCTTCGCGGATTCGCTCGCCTTCCCAAGCTCGACATCTGGTACGCCAAGCTCGATACGCCGGCCGTCCTCGCCATCTGGGGCAACGACATCGGCAAGGCGACCCTGGCCAGCCTGCAGCGGGCGGTCACCAAGGCCGGTTCCAAGGATCGCCTGAAGGCCAGGAGCAAGCTCACCCACCTGGTCGACGGCCAACTCGAGTTCCGCAACGACCCGCCCCTCCTCGTTCCCATCGAAGACGTTTTCGACAATCCGGAGCACGCCGCCCATGTCGAGGCCAACCTCAGCGCCGCCCTCAAGTCCTACCGGAGAACCATCACCTCGGACCGTAGAGCCCTGCTCAACACCTTCCGTTACGTGGCGACGGCCCGGAAAGTGGTCGGAGTGGGTTCGGTCGGGACCCGTTGCTGGCTGGCCCTATTCGTCGGTCGGGACCACGACGACCCGCTCTTCCTCCAGATCAAGGAGGCGGAGGCCTCCGTACTCGAGCGGTTCACCACCAAGAGCACGGCGGCCAACCACGGTCAGCGGGTCGTCGAGGGCCAGCGGCTCATGCAGGCGGCCAGCGACATCTTCCTCGGGTGGCAGCGCATCGACGCCCCCGACGGTGTCACCCGGGACTTCTACGTCCGCCAGCTCTGGGACTGGAAGGCCTCGGCTGCCGTCGACACCATGGACCCCGAGCTGCTGGGCGTCTACGCCGGCATGTGTGCATGGACCCTGGCCCGCGCCCACGCCCGTTCGGGGGACGCCGTCACCCTGGCCGCCTACCTCGGCACCAGCCCGGTCTTCGACCGGGCCGTGGCCGACTTCGCCGCCGCCTATGGCGATCAGAACGAGGTCGATCACCGGGCTCTGGTCGATGCCATCGAGGCCGGCCGAGTGGTTGCCCAACTGGAGCTCTGAGCGGAACGGTCATCAGTCGCGTGGACCGATCATCCAAGGTCGGGAACCCCTCGCCGTCTAGCCTGGTGGCGATGTCAGATTCTCCTTCGCTCGGCGAGCATCCTCCGACTTGAGCGCTTCGGCGACAATGGACGACATGGGCTGTTGACCGACGACCACCTCCTCATCCGGCCGGCCGGCTCCCGCCCTCGCATCCGTTGAACGACAGGGTGGACACGCCATCGAGCACCGACCGAGGGGCGGACGATACGGCCACGCCACCCATGTCGAGGACCGCCCGTCTCCTTTCCGACCAAGGGAGCTTCAAACCGGGCGATGATCGGAGCCGGGTCGAGGCGTACCAGCATCACTGGCAGACGCCGCTCGACCTCCTCTCCCTGGTCACCATCTGGTTCGTCGTCGTCCCGCCCGGGATCATCACCAGCCGGCACGACGTCTATCTGGGCCTGATCGCCATGCGGCTCGTTCTCGCGGCCGTCTACGCCACCGACATCACCATCCGGACCGTCCTGGCCCCCCGACACTGGTACTACCTTCGCCACAATCTGCTGTCGGTGGGAACCATCTTCATCCCTTCCCTCAGGGTGGTCTTCAGTCTCCGGCTGCTGCGGTCGATCTTCCAACGCGGCAACATCGAGCGCTTTGTCATGGCCGCCGGGCTCATGTTCTTGAACCTGACCGCCGTCGTCTACCTCTTCGAGCGGCGAACCCCGCACGCCACCATCAGGACCGTCGGAAACGCCTTGTGGTGGGCGGTGGTCACCCTTACCACCGTCGGCTACGGCGACTACACCCCGGTGACCTGGCAAGGCCGTGTCGCCGCCACGGTTCTCATGTTCGTCGGCTTCGGTGTGCTCGCCACCATCACCGCCCAGATCGCCTCGGCTTTCATCGATCAGGCGGCCCGGGCCCGGGCCAGGGAGCCCGGAGGAGCCGATTCGGAGACCAGCCGGCAAGAAGCCCAGTTGCAGACGATCGCCGACCAGCTCGCCCGGCTCGAGGAACAGGTGAGGCACGTCCCGCCGCCCTCGTAGGTGTCTCGGGCAGTCAAGGATGACGATCTGAGGAATTCTCCGGGCACCTCTATAGGCTCGGCCGATGGTTCCGGCCCCGTTCACCAATGTCGCGGTGGTAGTGGTCGGCGAGCCGAGGGTGTTCGTCTCCTTGGTGGTGATCGCCGCGATCGCGGTGCTGGCTCCGATCATCGTCGACCTGAAGCCCTCGCTGCGCATCCCCGCGGTGGTCGTCGAAATGGTCCTCGGCTGCGCGGTTGGGCCGTTCGGATTCAACCTGATCAGTCCCAACGTGGCCACCGAAGTACTTTCGTTCCTGGGTCTCGGCTATCTGCTCTTCGTTGCCGGACTCGAGCTGAACCCGATCCAGATCCGCATCCATGCCCGTAGCGTGGTCACCGATTTCGCCATGTCGGCCGTCCTCGCCATCGGGGCCGCGTACCTGATCGCCCGGATCGAGCCGATCAGTCATCCCCTGCTGTTGGGTTTCGCCCTCACCTCCACCTCACTGGGGGTGATCGTGCCCGTCCTCCGCGACGCCAACGAGAACCAGACGGAGTTCGGCCAGATGACCGTCGCCCACGCGTCGATGGGCGAGTTCGGGTCATTGATCCTGGTGGCCGTGTTCTTCTCCTCCGACGACAGTGCGCCCGCATTGAGGATCGGGCTGTTCGTGGCCTTTGCCATCGTGATGATCAGCGCCGACCTGATCATGGCCCGGGCGATCCGCTCAACCTGGCTCTTCGATATCGTCCGTCGCCTGCGAGGGGGCAGCTGGCAGCTCGATGTCCGGCTGGCCATCCTGGTGCTGATCGCCTTCGCCGCCGCCGCCGACGTATTCGGGTTCGACGGGATATTGGGGTGCTTCGCCGCCGGCGCCATCATCAAGGTGATCGACCGCCGAGGCTTCACCAGCGACCACGACCTCGTCACCAAGGTCGATGCGGTCGGCTACGGCTTCCTGATCCCCGTCTTCTTCATCTCCAGTGGAATCAACCTCAATCTCCGCCTGCTCATCGAACAGCCCAAGCACTTCATCCTGATCCCGGCGTTCCTGGTCGCGCTGCTGGTGGCCCGCGGCCTGCCGGCGCTGCGGCATCGTCACCAGATCGGCACCGACCGGGCGGTGGCCCTCGGGCTCCTGCTCTCCACCACGCTGACGGTGCTGGTGGTGGTGGTCTCGATCGCCACCGCGCTGCACATCCTCGACGCGGCGTCGGCGGCCGCCCTCCTGGCCTCGGGTCTCCTGTCGGAACTTCTCTTCCCACCGGTGGCTCGTTGGCTCCTCGAGCGGGCCACCAACACCGTCGACGTGGTCACCGATCAACCGGCATGACGTCCGCGTTTCGGTTGCTGCCGGTCTCAGGGAGCCTTCGAAGCCGGTCGACCAACCCCGCAGTGTTGCAGAGTGCCGGAAGGTGGCCCCCACCGACGTGACGGCCGAACTCTACGAAGGCATGGCGGATCTCCCTCATTCAGCCCGGATGCGGACGTCGAACCACTCTTCCCGGCCGTCGCCGAACTGCGCTTCCAGATCCGGAGGGCCGCGGCTGTCTTGTTCTCGACCCCTGAGTACGCGAGCTGCCCTCGCCTCGCTGGCCGATCACCGCGAACCGCGCCCGTCCTGACCCCGGTGGGCACCTTTGCCTCCCGCCGATGCAAGAGGCCGCGCCTACGGCTCCGACACCGTCCAGCCCCGACGCCGGAGCTCAGCGGCCAACTCCCCGTTGGACACGGTCTGCAGCACCTTCTCGACGGCGGACGTCCGAGTGGTGACCCGGTCAGGCTCCGGCGGCTCGACTGGGCTCCCGTCGGGCTCCCCGTTCTGCAACTGCTCGATGAACCCCTCGACCTCGTGCCGAGTGAACTTGCCGGCCGCCTGACGTTGAGTGAACCTCATCGGACCCCGGGCGTGGCGGAAGTCGGAATAGCCGGCCTCTTGGAGAAGTGATAACAACTCCTGTACCTGCCGGCCCGAAGCCGGTGGTCCCGCCGGTTGACCGAATGCCATGGCCCAGTCTGCCAGGGGGACGAGCCCCGGAGGTGCAGCGGGCTAGGCCGACAGCGTCCATTCGTGATTCAACGCGAGGGGCGTCAGCTCGGCCACGTCCAGCTCATCGTCCGCGTCCAGACCTAGGGGCGCGGGAGCGACGAGCACCGGAAGCGAGGTGAGCCGGATCGTCCGCTCCCGGACCTGCGGCGAGAACAACCGACCGAGGCGACGATTGCGACCGGTACCGAGGACGATGGCGTCGGCGGAGATCTCGGCGGCCATCGACGCGACACACGGGGCGACGTGGCGGTACAGCGCCCGGCGCACGCTCCCGCTGGCTCGGACCCCTTCGGATCGCAGCTGAGCCATCGCCTCGGTCACCAATTTGATGGCCTTCTCGTCCGAGAAAAGGGTGATGCCACGAGTGCCGACGACGAACTCGTTGACGTGGAGCACATGCACGTCGGCCGAGCAGTGCTGAGCGACCGCAGCGGCAAAACTGAGCGCCACCTCGCTCCTGTCGGTGTTATCCACAGCGACCAGCAGTTTCCCAAACATTGCACCTCGCGATGCGGCAATGCCATGGCCTCGCTGTACAAGCCAGCAGCTGCCTTCGTTGTGAACAGCATGTTAACGCAATCGGACCGGAGCGGCAGGGCTGGTTTCCTCTGCCGTCCGGGCCCCGGGCCTTCACCCCGACCCGCATCCGTCGTGAGGCGCCCAGCTGCCGCTGACTCGGGCCGGGGAGAGGCCCTCGGCTGGGCTATGTCAGACTGCCCCGGTTGCGTCGCTTGAGGGGGGAACGAGATGTCAGGTCCGACCCGGAGGTGGATAGCCGCACTGGCCGTCGTAGCGTTGTGCGTGGCCGGGACTGCCTGCGGCTCGTCACCGTCGGCATCGCCGCCGAAACCCGCCGCCCGCTATGCGGCCAAGGGGCCGTACCCGGTGGGATACACCACACTCCACCTGGCTGACGGCCGACGGGTGGTCGTCTGGTATCCGGCCGAGTCGGGATCGACCGCCGGTCACCCGCGGGAGAACGTCGACATCACCAGCCTGTTGGCTCCCGCGCTCCAGGCCAAGGTCCCGGCGTCCGACCGGGTCCTCTACCCGGCCGACGCCTTCCAAGATGCACCGGCAGCCACCAAGACCGCCTTTCCCCTGATCCTGTTCAGCCACGGCTACGCCGGTTTCCCTGAGCAGTCGGTGACCCTGACCACCCACCTGGCCTCGTGGGGCTTCGTGGTCGCCGCCCCGGATCACGTCGAGCGGTCCCTCGACGGCCTGCTGGGGACTGCCTCGGTCGGCATCCCCACCCAGTCTGACCCGGTGGTGCTGCAGAACACGCTCGACCTCCTGGAGGCATCGTCGGGCACCGCAGGCCTCCTCCACGGCCTGGTCGACCCCCAGCGGGTGGCGGTCATCGGCCACTCGGCCGGAGCCGGCGCCGCGTACGAGACCGCCTCGATCGACCCGCGGATCAGGTCGTGGATCTCCTATGCCGTGTCGCTGGGTATCGGCACGGGGGGCACCGCCGCCCCGCCGGCGCCACCCAACAAGCCGGGCATGGTGATGACCGGGACCGCCGACGGGATCATCCCTGCCGCCGACAGCGAGGCGGTTTATGCCGGAATGAACTCGCCCAAGTACCTGGTGACGATCGCCGGCGCCGGCCACCTGGTGTTCTCCGACATCTGCCTCATCGGTGGCTCGAAGGGCGGGATCACCGGTATCGCCAAGGCCCTCAACCTGCCGATCCCGGCGTCCCTGCTGAAGCTCGGCTCTGACGGTTGCCAGGCCCCACACCCGCCGGTGGCCAAGGCGTTCCCGGCCATCGACCAATTGACCGTCGCCTTTCTCCGGTGGTCCCTCGGCATCGATCCCCAGCCGGTGGGCATGACCACCCAGGCGGTGTCCGGCTTGGGCGCGGCGGTGACCGTCCAGCACCAGAGTTGAGACCGGCCGGCATGGCCGGGGGACCGAGGATTATCCTTGACACCCGTGTCAGCCTCCGTGTCGTCCACGCCCGTGCCCGACACCATGGCGGCGGCCGTCTACCAATCGCCCGGCGTGCTCACGGTGGAGAAGCGGACGGTGCCGCCCCCCGGCCCGGGACAGCTCCTGGTGGCGGTGGACCACTGTGGCATCTGCGGGTCGGACATCCACCAGCTGCGCGACGGCTGGGGGCTCAAAGCCGGGGCCGTGGCCGGTCACGAGTGGTCAGGCACCATCGTGGCGGTGGGCGACGGAGTTGACACCTGGACGATCGGCGAGCGGGTGGTGGGTGGACCGTCCCCCCGTTGCGGGGCGTGCCGCCGCTGTCTCGAGGGCAAGCCGTCCCAGTGCGAGGACCGCCCGCACAACGTCTCCGACTGGACCGACGGCGCGTTTGCCGAGTACATCCTGGTTGGCTCGGCCGGTATCCTGCGCCTTCCCGACGGGCTGTCGGCGCGGCATGCGGCCCTGGCCGAGCCCCTGTCCGTCGCCCTCCACGGGATCACCCGCTCGAGGATCGTGGCCGGTGACACCGCCATGGTCATCGGGGCGGGGCCGATCGGTGCCCTCTCGGTGGTCGCCCTCCAATCCATGGGCGTCACCGACATCACCGTGGTGGAACCGTCCGAAGGGCGCAAGCGCCTGGCCCGGGATCTGGGCGCCACTCTGGTCCTCGACCCCGCCGATCTCGAACTCATCCCCCCCTGGGAGCCCGAGCGGCTCTCGGCCCATGCGGTCCACGTGGTACTGGAGTGCTCGGGACACAAGTCAGCCATCGAGGCCGGCTTCAACCAGCTGCGGCGGGGCGGTGTGCTGGTCATGGTCGGTGCCGGGATCGAGGCGCCCGCCTTCGACCCCAACCGGATGATCCTCAACGAACTCACCGTGACCGGCTCTTTCGTCTACGACAAAGGGGGGTTCGAGCAGGCGTTGGCGCTGCTGGCCTCCGGGAGGATTCCCGGCGACCTGCTCATCGATACCACCGACGTCCCCCTCAACGGACTGGGTGAGGCCCTGGAGGCCCTGGCCACCGGACGGATCGCCGGCAAGGTGATGGTCGTCCCCGAGGTATGGCTCTGAGTCGACGAGGAGGCTGTGATGGCGCACGATTTCTATCCGTCGGGAAACCCCCGGTTCAACCACGTGGCCATGTCGCTGCCCGCCGACCTGCTGGGTGAAGACGGGAGGAAGGACATCTGCCGGTTCTTCCGCGAGGTACTCGGCTTCGACGAGATCGAGGTGATGACCGAGGACCGCCGCCGGCTGGTCCTCAGCTGTGTCCACTGGGACCAGTTCATCTTCCTGGTGTCGGACGACCATCCGATGCGGAGCCCGCGTATGGACCATTTCGGGTTTTCGGTAGGGACCTTGGATGAATTGATCAACATCGAGAAGCGGGCCGAAGCGTTCCGAGCCGAGGACGACCGGGTCGACCTCATCAACCTGCATGTCGACGATCAGGGCGTGGTGAAGATCCACTCGATCTATGTGAAGTACCTCCTGCCGATGATGTGCGAGTTCCAGTACTGGGAGTTCGCCACCTAGAACTTCGTCGATGCCGCGATCAGGCGAGCTCTCCGATCCGCTTCACGAATCCGTCCACGTCCTCCTCGGTGGTGTCGAATGACGCCATCCACCGGACCTGGCCGGTGCGTTCGTCCCACAGATGGAATGGGTAGTCGAGCTGCAGCTGCTCGGTCAACGCTCTCGGCAGGGTGGCGAACACCGCGTTGGACTGGACGGGGTAGGACACCGCCACGCCGGGTACCTCGGACACCCCGTCGGCAAGTCGCCTGGCCATGGCATTGGCGGCTTCGGCGTTCTTGCGCCAGAGGTCATCGCGGAGGAGGGCGACGAACTGGGCGGAGATGAAGCGCATCTTGGACGCCAGCTGCAAGGACTGCTTCCGGATGAAAGGGAGTGCCCAGGCGTACTCGGTGCGGAGGACGACAACGGCGTCGGCGCCCATCGCGCCGTTCTTGGTGCCGCCATAGGACAGGACGTCGACTCCGCACTCGGTGCCGAAGACCCCGAGATCCACCCCGAGAAACGCCGCGGCATTGGACAGGCGGGCACCATCGAGATGCAGGAACATCCCATGGCGGTGCACCCAACCGGCGAGGGCCGACACTTCCCCGGGGGTATAACAGGTCCCGAGTTCGGTGGACTGGGTGATGGACACCACCCGGGGCTGCACATGGTGCTCATTGCCGCGTCCTGTCGCCACCGACTCGACCAGATCGGGGGTGAGCTTCCCGTCCGGGGTCGGCACTGTGACCAACTTGCTGCCCAGCTGCCTCTCGAGCGCCCCGCACTCGTCGGTGTTGATGTGCGCACTGTCGGCGCAGATCACGCTCTGGAAGGGAAGCAGCATGGACGCAAGCCCGACGATGTTGGCCCCGGTGCCGTTGAAGGCGAAGAACACCTCCGCGCCGTCGCCGAAGTGTCGGCGGAAGAGCCGGATCGCCTCGGCCGTCATCCGGTCGGCCCCGTAGGCGGGAGCCTGACCACCGTTGGCGGCGACCACCGCGGCCAGCACATCGGGATGCATGCCCGACCAATTGTCGCTGGCGAAGGTCGGCCGTTCGATCGTCATGGCGCTCCTCGGGGTCGGGGCTTCATCTTCAGAGTCTTATCCGCCCTTCCCGGTATTCGGGCCGGCCATCGACCGTCGGGAGCGCCCGCGGGGTCTCGGTGGAGGCTGCCGCCCGATAGCCGGTCTGGAGGCATTCCAGCAGGTTATCGGCCCTGTCACACCCCCTCCGTAGGGTGCCAACCATGACGACTCCCTCCATCCATCCGACCCACCTCCAGGCGATGCATCTCGACCCGGTCCGGCGTCACCCTCCCCGCCATCGCTTCACGGTGGTGGCGGCGTGCCTGGCGCTCTTGTCCCTGGCCGTCGCCCCCCGGGCCTTCGCCGCGGCCATCGGGGCGCTGTTCTGTGTGGGCGCCGTGATCGGTTTCGTTGCGGTCCGGGGCGTCTGGCGCACCCTGCGCCGACCGCTCGGTTCCCTGTCGGTGGGCGATGCGCTGCTCGGCGCGGCCGCCCTGCGATGGTGGAACCGGCACCATCCCGGCCGCCCCGTCGACCTGCCCGAGTACAGCGACGACTGGGCGCCGGACCCTGGCTCCGATTCGGGCGGGCGCCCCTGCTGGTGACCGCTGGCCTCATATCATCAGGGACGACGCCGATGTCGTTGACGACGCCGATGGAGGCCCGAAGAACGCGCGCCCGAGTGCCGTAGCCAGGACGTCGAGCTGCCGAACTGTCTCCAGCGGTACCCACCCCTCGCAGCGACGCGCATAGGCATGGGGGGTCTCGGCCGGGCGCCGTTCCCCGATCAGCGGGCCGACCGTCGCACAGGCGTGCTCCCACGCCCGGAGCAGCTCGTAGGTCACTTCACCCTCCCGGCCGGCACCCTTGGGTCCCCGGATACCGCCCATCACCGCATGGGCGACTCGTCGACGGAAGCGACCGGCAACCAAGAAGAGAAGGGCGACCAAGAGCGCCGCCCCACCCGCGCCCACGGCAACGAAGTCGACGCTCGTCCCTGGCTCCCGAGCGCCGTTGCTGCCGTGATGGACCAACGCGGGGGACGGCGCCGACGTCGGGGTGGCGCCGATCGGCAACGGAGGCAACCCCGGCAACGTCGTCGCCCCATGGGGTGCAGCCGGGTCAGGCGAGCTGCCGCCGGAGTGGGTCGGAAATGCCACCGGGGCGACCGACGTGCCTCCGGCCGCACCGACCTGGGTGGGCACTATTCCGGTGTAGTTCGTGTTCCCGGGCGCCCCCCGTCCGGGGGTGGGTTCGAAGCGCACCCACCCCAGCCCGGCAAAGAGGACTTCCGGCCAGGAGTGGATGTCGGCCGTCGTCACCTGGTAGGTGTCACCCTGGACGAGTTGGCCCGGGGTGGCCCCGACCGCCACCCGGGTGGGCAGCCCGTCGAGACGAGCCAGGAGCGCGAAGGCGGCGGCGAACTGCTGGCAGTAACCGGCGTGGGTCACGAAGAGAAAGCGCTCGAGCTGATTGCCGGGCCCGGTCGGCGGCTGGAGGTTGTAGCTCTCATGGGTCCGGAGGTAGTTCTGGATGGCGACTGCCTTCGCGAACGGGGTGGTGAGGCCGGCGACCACCTGATAAGCGAGGCGGACGACCCGGTCAGGCTCGGTGGGGACCCCGAGGTCGACCGGGGGAGGTTGGGCTACCAATGTGGCGCCGGCGAGCGCCGCGGCGCTCGGCGTGGGTTGTAACGCATCGACTGCATAGGTGGCGCCCGGAGCGGCGGGCTCATCTCCGGGAACGAATAGGGTCGCCGATTCCGGAACCCAGTCCATGCCGATCCCCGAGACACTCAGCGGGATGCCCCCGACCGGAAGCCAGGGACTGGCCAGACTGACCAGATGGAAGATCTCGACCACCTCCCGCCCATTGGGCACCGGCTGCGGCCCGGAGGCGAACGGCGTGAACGTCGAATCGGCGGAAACGAACCCGGCCGGGCCGAGTACGTCGAGGGTCAGGAGTTGCCAGTAGTCGGGCACCGGGCTTCGCACGGTGAACAGGACCGGGCCCCCGGTCTCGGAAAGCTGCGGGGCAAAGCTGACGGTCGGGTCGATGTGGACGAATCCGGTCCTGGCGGCGGTCCGGAGGGACACCAGGCCGCCTCCGGTGGCCGAGACGGCCGAGGTCCCGAGCCAACCGGCCAACGCCAGGCACGCCCCGACGGTCGTCGCCGCCGCGGCGACCCGGACCCAGCGGCGCCCTCGGGCTCGCGGGTATCCCACCAGGGAGGGAGGGGTCGTCGCACCGCGACGGCCGGTCTGCCCTCGGCCCGAGGCCCGGACCACCTCTCGGCTCCCGCCGGCAAGCAGCCCCACGGCCAGCACCATTGACGCCGCGAGCAACCCGGTCGTCACCGCCGAGAGGTGGCCGACCCCTTCGGTGGCCCCGAACACGACCACCACCGAGGCCGGAACCGCGGCCCAGACGGCCTTCCCGCGTCGAGACAGGAGCTCGGCGACGGTGGCCGCCAACCCCACCGCCACCGTCGATCCGACCACCAGGGGAGTACGTTCCGGGGCGAGCAGCCCGGTCACCTTCATGGTCACCGGCAGTCTCCACAGCGCCCGACCCAGCGCGGCGAAGTCGTTGATGATGGGAGGGTGTCCGGGGTGTCCTCCATTGGCCACCAGCCCGGCCGCGACGGCCGTGCCCACCACGCCACCCAGGACGCCGAATGCAACCGAAGGTCGGACCCGCCGGCCAGACCGGCGCGACAACAGGTGCGCACCTGCGTCGATCAGGAAGGGGATCCCGTGCCCGGCCAACGCCGCGGCCACCAACGGGACGACCCAGCCGTCGCCCATGAACAGGAGACCGAGCGCGGCCACGGCGACCCCGCTGGCGACCAGGCGGCCGATCACCACCGCGGGGCGGAACGCCGCCGGTGGAGGTGGGGGTGGCGGCTGGAGGGGCACCGGCACCAGCGCGGTGCGGGGATCGGTGCCGTTGGTGAGACCGCCGAGTCTCACCGCAGCCGACCTCAACTGCGCGGGCCCCTCGGCCACCACGTACTCGGTCCTCTGCCGATGGCGGGCCGTGACCGGACACCCGGCAGGTGTGGTGACGATGACCACCCGCTCACATCGCCGGAGAGCGGGCAGGCGTTCGATGAGCGCCTCAGGAGGGGGCCCGGGTCGGGGGCGAGCGGAAGCGAGTGCGGCCAACACCTCCGCGAACCGGGCGGACGTCGCCAGCGGCCCGCTGTCGAGACCGGCGGTGGTGACCAGACGGGTCGGTCCCCCACCCTGACGGGGTTGGACGAGTCCGGCGGCCAGCCCGATCACACGTTCGAAAGAGTCGGAGGTGTGGACCTCGGGACGGAGATCGACCAACACCGCGGTCGTGGCCCGCAGGGAGGTGTCAGGCATCTGGACCATCCAGTGACCCAGTCGTTCGCTGGTGGTCCAATGCACCCGGCGCAGCTCGTCGCCGTCTTCGAACGGCCTGAGGGCGGCGCTCGGTTCGCCCTCGGTCCCGAAGGCCAGCCGACCACCGACCGGCAGGAGCGGAAGCGGGTGCACCAGGAACCGCCGGCGGACGCGACCGGCGGACTGGCGCACGACGGTGAGGCCGAGGGGATCGGCCCGCCACATCATCGACTCGGCGAGCGCGAACGTCCCCCGTTCCCGGGTGTCAATGGGGAGGGAAAAGGAGACTCGGGGCGGGCGATGCCGCCTGCCCCTGAGTTCACCCGTCAACTGCGCCGGCATGCCGACCCCCACCATCGGCGGCTGTGCGCGCAGGTGGGTCACCGTGACCCGTCCCCGGAGCCACGCCATCACCAGGCAGCCGGACACCAGAGCCACCACGGCAATACCGCCCTGCGCCAGCTCCACGCTGCCGAGCACCATCCCCGCGGCGATGGCCGCAACCCCCACCGCCACGGCCGCCCTACCCCGGCCGGTGAGGGAGGCCCCGTGTCGACCTGGGGCAGGGAGGGACGCCGCGGCCTGCTTGTCGCGCTTGTCGCGCTCGATGATGAGATCCCCGGGCAGGAGCTCCCTCTGCCTCTCGGGCGAGGTGATCGTCACCGTTCCGGGAACGGGACCGGCACCGCCCTTACGATCTCGTCGAGCAGCGCACCGACCTCCGCCCGGTCCACGATCACCCCGAGGCCCAGCCGGTGGGCGAGGGTCGGTTCGACCAGTTCGAGCAGATCGTCAGGGAGGACGTAGTTGCGGCCCTGCACCGCAGCCCAGACCCGGGCGGCGGCGGCCAGCCCGAGGAGGGCGCGGGGAGAGACCCCCGGATGCAGGCGGGGCTCGCTCCGGGTGGCGCCGGCCAACTCAACGAGGTAGCGGCGAAGGGTCGGAGCCACGTAGACCCGGGCGGCGATGGCGGCGATCCGCAGCAGCTCGGCGGGGACGGTCACCGCGTCGACCACCACCGCCTCCGGTCGCGAACCGAAGGTCGAACCGCCTTGCCGAAGAAGTGCCATCTCGGCGTCGACCGAGGGGAATCCGAGGTGGATCCGGAAGAGGAAGCGATCGAGCTGGCTCTCGGGGAGTGGATAGGTGCCTTCGAAGTCGTCGGGGTTCTGCGTCGCCACCACGAAGAACGGACGGGGAAGCGGATACGTCACCCCGTCCAGGGTGATCTGGCGCTCCTCCATGGCCTCGAGAAGGGCCGCCTGGGTGCGGGGGGAGGCCCGATTGAGCTCGTCCACCATCACCACCTCGGCGAACAGCGGCCCACGGCGTAGCTCCACCCGTCGCGCCGTCACCCCGAGCTCGCCGACGGGTACGTGCACCCCGGTGAGGTCGGTCGGCAACAGGTCGGGTGTGCACTGCACCCGTTGCCAATTCGCCCCGATGGCCGCGGCCACGGCGCGGGCCAGGGTCGTCTTGCCGACACCGGGCACGTCCTCGACCAAGAGATGCCCGCCCGCCAGCAGGCAGGCCACCGCCAGACGGATGGCGTCGTCGTGTCCGACCACTGCCTTGGCCACCGCCGCGACGATCTCCTGGAGCCAGGCCGCCGCCTCTTCGACCTCGGACTCCAATGCCGGTGGTGCTTCTCCAACCCCTTCGGTCAGTGCCACGGGGTTGACCGCGATCTGGCCTGGGGATTCGCCCGGCTTGGTGGACGGTGGGCTCGCACAACCCAATGATTGCCGAGACCAGCCGCCGGTGGGCAGTCACCCTTGTTGCAAATTCGTGACGGACGAGGCGGGAGCCCTGGCCACCTGGTCAGGCGTCCATGCCGTGCCACCCGCCGACCCCCTACCCGACCTTGACCGTCGATCGCATCGGGTCCTCCCTCTCGGCGCCATCCAGGCTACTCAGGCCTGACCCGGAACTACTTCCACGCTCGAAACGATGGCGACGCCACGTACGAACAGGTGCTCGCCGAGGCGGGCTTCAGCCAGGATCAGCGGGCCCATCCGGCTCGAGCGCGGTGGCCAGCTCCTGGCGGGCCGAAATGCCCAGCTTCTTGAATGCCCGGTTGAGGTGCCATTCGACTGCCTTCCTGGTGACGACCAGCATCTCGCTGATGTCCTTGTTGGTCATGCCCTGGGAAGCCAACTCGGCCACCCGGCGCTCCCCGGGGCTGAGGGCGTCGAGGCCCAGCTGCACCGGCCTGCGAATACTGGTGCCGGCCTTCGACAATCTGGACCGTGCCACCTTGGCCAGCCAGCTGGCGCCGCATTGATAGGCCAGCTCGAACCCTTCCTGCCACGCCGGCCATCCGGCTTCGGTCCCGGTCTGTTCATCCATCTCGGACCCGAGCCTCACCAGGGCACGGGCCAGCTCGAGTTGACCGGGTGAAGTACGAAGGACGTCGACGGCATCGGTCAGGAGGTCGAGGCGGCTCCGGCCTTCCTCCAGCTCAGCGGCCGCCAGCAAGGCGACACCAATGGCCCGGCGGGCCCCGAAGGCGCGAGCCAGTTCGAGCTCCTCACCTACCCATCGGCGGGCCTGAGTGTCGTCCCCCAACTGGTGGGCCATCACGGCGGCGGCCGAACGCCATGGATTGGACGACACCTTTCCCGGGTTCATCCTCCCGGCCAGCTGACCGCACTGGATGAGGGAGTCGAGCGCGTCGGCGTACTGGCTCTTGGCTGCCAGCACCTGAGCCTGGGCATAGAGGTAGAAGTCGAAAGGACCGCTTCGGGACCACCGCTCCTCGCCGCCGGGAAGCTCGAGGGCGGCCGAGGCCAGCTTGGTCTCACCTCGTTCGAGGTGACAACAGGCCAAATACGCGGCCGCCGACGGGATGACCACCAACCAGCCGGTGTCGGCGGCTTCGAACGACTTGGTGGCGTAAACCATCGTCTCGGGAATGCGGCCTCTCCGGAAGTTGATCGAGGCGCGCAGATGGGCGTTGCGCACATTGAGCAGAGTGGATTGGGCCCCGCGGGGGTCAGCCATCGCCCGGGACACCGCGGCGTCGGCGTCATCGAGCCGATCGGAGTAGACCAGCGCCTTGACCGCCAGGTAGAAGGCCAAGTCATCCACCTCTGCCACTTCGGGCGCCCCCGGGTCACCGCCCAGCGCAGCCACCGCCATCGTGGCTGCCTCCTCAGCCGTCCAGCCCGGCGTCATGGCTCGGTCGAAGGCCATCTGGGCCATCTGGAACTGATCGCCGCCACTGAGGTCGGAACCGTCGATCCGCGCCGCCCGGCCGGTGGCTGTTGGTCCATCCGGCCCCGCCGACCCCTTTCGGAGGTAGAAACGACGGGTCGTCTCGAGGATCTGTTCGAGCTGGAGGGCCAGTTCTGGCTGGCTGCCGTCGAGAAGGGAGAGGCCCTCCTCGAAGGCGGCGGCGGCGGCCCGGTGGTCGCCCCGGACGAACCGGAGCCCGCCCAGGCGGCGCAGGGTGCGGGCTCTCTCGACCGGATCGTCGATCAACTCGATGGCGGCCTCGAAGGCCTCGGAGGCGCCCGGATGGCAGAGCATCGTCTGGATCTGGGCCAGCTCGACGAGTACCCCGGCCCGCTGGTCCCGGGTTGGGGGTTCGTCCAGGGCTCGGGCGAGAAGGGAGGCGGCCTGCTCGAGGTCGCCGCGCTCGGTCGACCGTCGGGCCGCCTGTCGCAGGGTGTCGACGGCCCACGGCTCGCCACCCGCTGATCCCAACAAGAGATGGTGCGCGGTCGGGTCGGTTCCGAGTCCGATCCGATGCAGCAACCGGGCGGTGGCGGCGTGCAGGGCGCCGCGCCGCAGCGTCGACATGGACCCGTAGATGGCGCTCCCGATCTGGGGGTCGGCCATTCGCAACGGCCCGCTGAGATCGACGATGCCGGCAATGGCCAAGGTGGTAGCGGCGGTCTCGGCGGCGGCGTTGTCCAGACCGGCGACTTCGCCGGCCCAGTCCAGCCGTGACCTATCGCCGAGAGCGGCTACGGCTTCGGCCAGGACGACCTCCGGGGGTGGGAACAGATGCAGCTGCCGGGCCAACCCGTCGGCCCACGCCTCGGCGGCGATCGCGGTCAGTTCGGCTTCGTCGAGATCGGCGGGCTCCAGTCGTTGGCACGCGAGCGTGGTCAACAGTTGGAGCAGTCGAAGAGGGTTGCCCCGGCTGGCGTGGGTGAAGCGGCTGCAGAGGTGGACATCGGCCTCCGGGTACCACTCTCGCCGGCGCACGATCTCGCTGACGCCGTGGGCGCCTAGCGGGGGGATCTCCATCTCGAGGGCGCGGGGATGGCTGGTCAGCTGGAGCGTCGGGCTGGTGGTGGCCAGCTCGGGAGTCCATCGGGGTCCGGCGATCAGCACCGTGATGGGTCGATTGTCGAACCGGTCCACCAGATAATCGAGGAATGATAGCGACATCGCATCGGCGAGGTGGGCGTCGTCGACAACCAGAACCAGTGGTTGCGAAGCGGCCAGGTTGGCGGTCAACCAGAACAGGCCGTTCAGCAGACCGAAGCCGCCGGGGGACGGCGTGCCGGCCCCGTTCGGTTCGCCCGGATGAAGCAGGTCGGCCGCCGGGGCCGCATAGCCCGACAGGAGCCGTCCTCGCCGCCGGGGCTCGAGTCCGGCCAGGTAGGGCTGGAACAGTTGACGCACCACCCCGAACGGGGCGGCCGACTCGAGGTAATTGGCCCGAGCTCTCAGCGTGATGTAGCCGGCACTCTCGGCGCGATCGGTGGCCGCGGCCAACAGGCGCGACTTCCCCGTACCCCGGTCGCCGCGCAGAGCCAGCACCTGTCCGCCCCCGGCTTGGGCCCGGGACAGGCACCCGTCAATGTCGGCAAGCAGGGCGGCCTGCTCGACGATACCCCTGTCCACCTGCGTGTTCTGTGCCATGACCGCCCCTTGGCGAGGGCAATAACTCTAGCCCGGCCGGTTGGGGCAACCGCGGTGGCCGCCTGTTCGGACCCGTACCCGAAGGCTTCCCCGAAAAGACTGGGGTGGCGAAGGCAAACACTGGGGTGGTCCGGATCGCTGACGGGCCGGAACATGAACTCATCGCGCAAAGGAGTCTCGCTGGACGATGTGATCGAGCTCGAATGAATGACATCGCCGGGCACGGGCCCTTTCGCACCGCCAGCCGGCGAACCAAAAGTAGACAGGGGAAGCGATGAGTGAAGGTACTGGTACTACAGGCGGTACGAGGCGTGACATGGATGGCCGCGGCGACGTTCGACGCCGGGTGGGCCGCGTGTTGCTGGTCATCGCGGTGGTGTTCGGGCTCGCCGGTGTCGGTACGGTCGCGTCGTCGCTCGTCAGCTCACCGGTGGCCAACGCCGTCCCCACGGCGGTCAACCTCTACGTCGACCCAGGCGGCGGCGCTACCACCGGGTGCACGTCGCCTGGTTCTGGTGCATGTAAAACCGTCCAAGAGGGAGTCACGGCCGCCGAGGCGCTCAGTGGCAGCGATGTCACTGTCAATGTGGTGGCAGCGACCTACACCGAGAATGTGACGATAAACGTCCCGGGCGGCGACACGCTTACCATCCAGGGCGCCGGGTCCTCCACCACCACGCTCCAACCGAGTGTCACTAGCACTCCCATCGTCGACGACTCTTCGTCAGATTCGTCGAGCACAGTGTCGATCAGCGGTTTTACGATGAAGGGCGGGACGGGAAGAGCAGTCCACGACTCTGCTACTGCTACCCTCACCCTCACCGACGACACCTTCTCCGGTAACAGCCAAGGCGGCGACACCGGCGGCGCCATCACCGATGGCGGCCCAGGGGGCCCCCTCACCCTCACCAACGACACGTTCTCCGGAAACACTGCAGCCGGTGGCGGCGCCGTCAACCTCTACGGGGGTGGCCCACTAACCGCTACCAACGACACGTTCTCGGACAACCATGCATTCGGCGGCGGAACCGACGGAGGCGCGGTCTTAAGCACTGTTATCGCTACCTTTACCAACGACACGTTCTCCGGCAACACCGCAGCCTACGACGGAGGCGCCGTCGAAATGTCCAGGGCTAGCGCCTCCTTCGCCAACTCGATCCTGGCCAACAACACCGTCGCCGGCTCTCCCAGCAACTGTGCCTATTCTTTGGGAGGGTCGTTTACCGATAATTACTACAACGTCGAGGACGCCGACACCTGCAGTTTCGGTTCGCACAGCATCAAGAATTCTCCAGATATGAACATCGGGCTCGGATCCCTGGCGGCCAACGGATCCACCGGTCCCCAGACCGAAGCGATCGGCCCGACCAGTTCCGCCTACCACCTCGTTCCACCGACAGGTTGTACGACCACTAAGGACGAACGAGGACAGACTCGCCCCGGGATCGGGACGTACTGTGACGCCGGTGCCTACGAGTTGCAGGCAGTCACCCTTTACGTCGACCAGATCAACGGCACCAACACCACCGGGTGCACGTCGCAAGGTACTAGCGCATGCACGACC
>Ga0307374_10002729_pt1 | contig 31066 bp, 32 predicted proteins | sample OX3MG_FD_202532 | JGI IMG/M metagenome (GOLD analysis project Ga0307374, IMG submission 202532) | Soil microbial communities from Risofladan, Vaasa, Finland - OX-3 | ecosystem: Environmental > Terrestrial > Soil > Coastal area > Acid sulfate soil | place: Finland: Risofladan, Vaasa | collected... | reverse complement strand
CGGTCCCGCTGGCGCGCGAGCTGTCGCACCTGCCGATCATCGTCGACCCCTCGCAGGCCACAGGCCGGTGGTCGCTGGTGCGGCCACTTTCGCTGGCGGCGGTGGCGGCCGGCGCCCACGGGCTGATTGTGGAGGTGCATCCCACGCCGAACCAGGCCCTCTCAGACGGGGCACAGTCCCTCGATTTCGAGAACTTCGATCGCCTGATGGAAGACCTCAGACGGCTGCTGGGCGCGATGTCCAGGCAGCTCGCTTAGACCGCACCGGAACGTGCCCGCTGTCGCGATCGTGGGCCTAGGTCTGATGGGATCCTCGCTGGCTCTCGCGCTCAAAGAGGCGCAGCCGGGCACCGTCGTCGTCGGCAGCGATCCCGACGCGATGACGTTGCGCAAGGCCCTGGACCGCGGCATCGTGGAGAGCGCGAGCGCCGACCTGTCGGTCGTGGACCTGGTCGATATGGTGGTGGTCGCGGTGCCGATTCTCGCCCTGACGAAAGTGTTCTCACAGCTGCGTGGGCGGGTGGACGGAAAGGTGGTCACCGACGTCGCCAGCACCAAGGAAAGGGTGCTGGAGTGGGCCGCGGCGTCGGGCATCGACCTGGTGGGCGGCCATCCGATGTGCGGCAAGGAAGCATCAGGCATCGACGCCGCGGATGCCTCGATCTTCAAGGGCGCGCCGTGGATGCTCACGAAGAGGGAGCCCGCTGTGACGGCGCTGGTCGAATCGGTCGGGGCCCACCCGATCGTCATGGATGCGGCGACGCACGATCGGCTCGTGGCCGGCGTCAGCCATGCCGCTTTCCTGCTTTCGGTCGGCTACGTGCTTTCTCTATCCAGGCGGTCCGACTGGCCCGAGGCCTCCCGCCTGGCCGCCTCCGGATTTCGCGACATGAGCCGGCTTGCGGCCGCCGACCCGGAGCTCTACGCGGGGATCTCGCGCACCAATCGCGACCACCTGATCGAGCAGCTCGACGCCATCAGCGCCACGCTGGCCCGCTTGCGGCGCCACCTTCAGGACGACGATCCGCGGCTGGTGGAGCTCTTCGAAGAGGCGAAGTCTGTTCGCGACCGCTGGGTTCGAGAGACGAAGTCAACATGATCGCCACAGTTCGCAAGGCGGAGAGGCTCGAAGGCGAGATCACCGTCCCTGGCGACAAGTCGATCTCGCATCGCGCTTTGATTCTCGGCTCGCTGGCAGATGGATGGAGCCGTGTGCACGGACTGTCCCTCGGCGCCGACGTTCAGTCGACTGCCAACTGCCTTCGGGCGCTGGGGGCCGTGATCGAAGAGTCAGCCGTCCGCGGGTTTGGGCTGGATGGCGTGCGCAAAGCCGACCGACCACTGGACTGCGGCAACTCAGGCACGACGATGCGCCTGCTCGCGGGCATCCTTGCGGCCCAGGACTTTGTGAGCGAGCTCACCGGCGACGAGTCGTTGACCCGGCGGCCGATGGACCGCGTGGCGAAGCCGCTGCTCGAGATGGGCGCACACGCCCAGTGGCCACCCTTTCGCGTGGGCGGCCGTGTCCCGCTGCGCGGCATCGAGTACGAGATGCCGGTGGCGAGCGCACAGGTCAAGTCGGCGGTCTTGATCGCAGGCCTGTATGCGGAAGGCACGACCGCCGTCATCGAGTCGGTCCCTACGCGCGATCACACCGAGCTGATGCTCAGGTCAATGGGCGCCAACATCACAGCACACGAGGGACGCATCGAGATCCACCAGGCGACCATGCTCAAGCCGTTCGACATCGAGATCCCAGGCGACCTCAGCGCGGCGAGCTTCTGGCTGGTCGCGGCGGGCCTGGTGCCTGGGTCCACAGTCGTCTTCCCAGGCGTCGGCGTGAATCCCACGCGTACCGCGTTCCTCGACCTCCTGAGACACCACGGCTTCGACATCCACATGTCGCGCAAACGCATGAGCGCAGGCGAGCCGGTGGCCGACCTCGAGGTCCACGCGGCTTTTTCGGACGACCCGCTCGAGGTTTCCGGCGACACCGCTGCCGAGATGATCGACGAGCTGCCCATTCTCGCGGTCACCGCCACCCAGCTCGCTGGGCGCAGCCACATCTCAGGCGCGGCCGAGCTGCGCGTCAAGGAGTCGGACCGCATCGCCGCCATGACCGAGGGACTCGCGACGATGGGCGCGAACATCACGGCCAATGAGGATGGCTGGACGATCGAGGGCCCGACCACGTTGCGCGGCGCGCAGGTGCGGTCGTTCGGCGACCACCGGGTGGCGATGGCGCTGGCCGTTGCCGGGCTGCTCGCCGATGGCGAGACCGAGATCGAGGACGCCGAGTGCGTGAATATCTCCTATCCGGGTTTCTTCGACCAGCTGGACGACCTTTGCTGACCGTCCGATCGGAGCTCGAAATCGAAGTGGTCACCCTCGAGCTGCACGAGCTCGAGGTCACCGAGCCACGTGAGGACTTCGAGCTCGAGGTCAAGCGGGCAATGCAGTTGGTCCGAACCGGCGAGGTGGGCGACCCGGCGCCTGCACGCGCTCTATACCGACGGTTCGGCATCGATCCGACGCGCGTTAGGCCCTCCTCTGAGGCGCTGCTGCGCCGGCTCAAGAAAGGAGAACCGCTCCCACGCATCAACTCGCTGGTCGACGTCGCCAACGCGTTGTCGGTGCAGCTGCAGGTGCCGGTGGGGTTGTACGACCTGGACAAGGTGCGCGGCGATGAGCTGGTGGTGCGTCTGGGCGCCGAGGGCGAGAGCTACACCGGCATCGGCAAGGAGCGCGTAAACGTCGCCAGCCGGATCTGCGTGGCGGACGCGGCCGGCCCGATCGGGAATCCCACCTCCGATTCGGCCCGGACGATGATCACCACCGATACAGAGCGCGCGGCGTGGATCTACTTCCTGCCGGTCAGCGACGAGACTGTTGACCGCACGGCCGAGCTGATCGCGGTGTTCGGCCGCGGCCTCGTCCGCGTGCTCTGATGGTCACCATTCTTGGGGCCGGCGTCGCTGGCGTTTCGCTGGCCTGGGCGCTGGCGCGCCGCGGGCGCCGGGACGTGGTGGTTTTCGACATCGCGACCGAGCCCTCGGGCTCGACCTCCAAAGCCCTTGGCGGATTTCGCACGCAGCATGGTAGCGAGCTGAACATCGCCCTGGCGCTCGCATCGCGCGATTTCTTCGTCGCGCACGCCGAGCACATCCACTTTCAACCCAACGGCTACCTTTACCTCGCGGAGACGCCGGAGATGGCGGTGGAGCTGCGCCGCCGGGCGGACTTCCAGCGTACCTGCGGTTTGCCGATCGAGCATCCCGACCCTCGTGCAGTTGTGCCGTGGCTCGACGACACCGGCATCCGAGGCGCCAACTTCTGCGCGCTCGACGGGTTGTACATCCCGCTCGAGATCCTCGGCGCGTACATGGAGGAGGCGCGCGAGCTCGGTGTCGATTTCCGCCTGGGGCGGGAAGCGGGGCCGCGGGATCTTGCCGCCGACATCGTGGTCGTGGCCTGTGGCGTGTCGTCGCCGGGGGTGGGAGAAAAGCTCGAAGTGACGCTTGCCGTCGAGGCCGTCGAGCGCGGGGTGTTCATCACCGGCCCATACGATTGGTTGGGTGACAAAGTGCCGATGACGCTGGAAGCCGGGTCGGGCTTCCACTTCCGGGAGCGCGATCGCAGGCTGTGGGTGATGGGACCCGGCGATCAGCACGATTGGGGTCGAGTTCGTGATTGGCTCGCGATGCGCGCGCCGCGGGCTCTGGTGGACGAGCCCGACGGTTTCCTCACCGGCTACTACGAGGTGACCTTTGATCACCATCCGCTGGTCGGTGAGACCTCGCGCCACGGCGTGTGGGCGTCGTGTGGCTTCAGCGGGCATGGCGTCATGCAATCGCCCGCGGTGGCAGACAACCTGGCCGCGATGATCAATGGTGATTCGCCGCCGCTCGACATCCGTGCCTTGAGCCCGCAGCGGACGAAGCCCCTCATTGACACGACGCAGCTGTGAGCGCGGCCTCCGAGCAAGTGCTGTGCGTGAAGAGAGAAGACATCTTTCCCGACGGCGCATGGCATGGTTTCGTCAGCGATGGGCTCGATCAGCACCAGGCGGTGATTCGGGAGCGGCATTTCTTCATGACGCGCTCCAAGGTCGAGGAAGACCCCGCCTATCAGCAGATCATCCCGTACGTCGTGTTTCGCCACGGCGACAGGTATTTCCTGACGCACCGCCTGCGCGCGTCATCCGAGAAGCGGCTGCGCAAGCAGTATTCGTTGGGGGTTGGCGGCCACATCAATCCCGGCGACCTCGAGGGCGGCGATCCGATCCAGGATGGGCTGAAGCGCGAATGGGAGGAGGAGGTCAGCTACGACGGCAGCTTCGAGGCCAAGCTGATCGGCCTGCTCAACGATGAGTCGGCGCCGGTCTCGAAGGTGCACCTTGGAGTCGTGTTTCTCGTCGACGGCGACACGCCGAACATCGCGATCCGTGAGACGGACAAGCTCGCGGGTGAGCTACTCACGCTCGACGAGATGCGAATGTATTACCTGGAGATGGAATCGTGGTCCCAGATGGTTTACGACCGGCTCGCGCGGGGTGAGCTGCCGCGATGAAGTTCGTCGAGGTTGGCGGTGTCCGGCTGTCCGCGATCGGCCTGGGCACATGGCAGTTCGGCTCGACCGAATGGGGTTACGGCAAGGACTACGCGAGTGGCGAGGCCGGCGCCATCGTCAAGCGCGCCCTGGAGCTGGGGGTGAACCTGATCGACACCGCCGAGATTTACGGGCTGGGTCGATCCGAGAAGATCGTCGGAGAAGCGATTCGAGGCCGGCGGGACAAGGTGTTTCTGGCGACCAAGTTGTTCCCAATCGGCCTTCCTTTCATGGTTGGCAGTCGCGCCCGCACGAGCGCCAAGAGGTTGGCCGTCGACCGGCTTGATCTGTATCAGCTCCACTGGCCCGGCCCGCTGTTTCCGCCGCGCTCGACGATGCCGCGCATGAAGCGGTTGGTCGATTCGAGGTTGGTGAGCCACGTCGGGGTGAGCAACCACTCCCTGGCCCAGTGGCTAGCGGCCGAGGGTGCCTTGGGCGGGCCCGTGCTTTCGAACCAGGTGCGGTTCAGCCTGATCTCGCGTGGTCCGGAGAACGAACTCCTGCCCTGGGCGCAGCGTGAAGGACGGCTGATCATCGCGTATAGCCCGCTGGGCCAGGGCTTGCTCTCGGGGAAGTACCAGAAGTCGCCGCCGCGAAACTTCAGGCGCGGGCGGCGCGCTTTCAGCGCGGAGTCGCGACAGCGGCTGCAACCGCTGGTGGATGCGTTGGGCGAGATCGGTGCAAAACATGGAGCGACCAACTCGCAGGTTGCTCTGGCCTGGCTCATCCGCAAGCCGAACGTCGTGGCCATCCCCGGCGCCTCCAACCTGAGGCAGCTCGAGGAGAACGTGGCGGCGGCGGACGTCGAGCTCACCGACGATGACGATGCGCGGTTGACGGCGCTGCCATTGTCGGCCGACGGATAACATCGACGACTTGAGCGCTCTAACTCTGGAATCGGTCGAGCTGTTTCGAATCCGCCTGCCGCTCGTGGCGCCGTTCGAGACGTCGTTCGGGGTCCAGACCGAGCGCGACATCTTGCTGCTGAAGGCAACGACCAGCGACGGAGTGGGTTGGGGCGAGTGCGTGGCGACCGAGGAGCCGACCTATTCGCCCGAATACATCGCGGGAGCGCAGCACGTTCTTGTCCACCACCTGCTGCCGAGGTTGTTTGACCACGGGCGCCTGTCCGCGGAGGACGTCGCGGAGGTTTTGAGACCCGTGCACGGCCACCAGATGGCGAAGGCATCGATCGAGATGGCGGTGCTTGACGCCCAGCTGCGCGCGAGGGGCGAATCGTTCGCCCATTTCTTCGGCGCGGTGAGGGAGGAGGTGGATTGTGGGGTGTCGGTCGGGATCCACTCCTCGATTCCCGCGCTATTGCAGACGGTGGGCACCTACCTCGACCAGGGCTATCGCCGGATCAAGCTGAAGATCAAGCCTGGGTGGGACGTCGAACCCGTACGCGCCGTTAGGGAACGGTTCGGCGATGTGCCCCTGCAGGTTGACGCCAACACCGCGTACTCAGTGTTGGACGCCAAGCACCTGGCCGAGCTCGACGCCTTCGAGCTCCTGCTGATCGAGCAGCCGTTGCCTGAGGAGCAGGTGCTCGCGCATGCGGAACTGGCCAAGGTGGTCCAGACCGCGATCTGCCTGGACGAGTCGATTACGTCCGTGCAGGCGGCGGCGGACGCGATCCAGCTGGGGGCTTGCCAGGTCATCAACATCAAGCCTGGGCGGGTCGGGGGCTATCTCGAGGCGCGGCGCATCCACGATCTTTGCGTGCGGCACAAGATCCCGGTGTGGATGGGAGGGATGCTGGAGACGGGGTTGGGGCGAGCGGGCAACGTGGCGATGGCGGCGATGCCGAACTTCACGCTGCCGGGTGACACGTCGGCGTCGGACCGGTACTACCACCGCGACATCACAGAGCCGTTCGTGCTGGTGGAGGGGAGGTTGAGGGTGCCGCAGGGACCAGGGCTGGGCGTGACCGTTGACACGGAGTTTCTGGCGGAGATCACGCACGCACGCCAGATGGTCGAGCGCACAACCTAGAGCAACTCGTCGGTCAGCCCGAGCACGGGAGCGGGATGGCACGGCGGAGGTGTGGGGACCAAAAACAGAGGCCGTGCCATGGGCTCGGCGAGCGAAGCGAGGTCGGCCAAAACTGCAACCGTCGCCTGAGCACGGGGCATGGGCATGGCGCGATGGGGGTGCGGGGACCATCGTCTGCCGCAGTTGGGTGGGTGGCAGGTGGTCAAAGTGGGCGTGAGTTTCGGTTCGTATCTTCAGATCGGGTGGCCTTCCGCGGGGCGCGTGCCCGTGGTTGGTGCTGGCGGCTTAAGGTGAACGGCTCACGGTCCAGGATTGGTCACCAGGTCGGTCATCGCGCTGGTGTCGGCAGCTTTGCCTAGGCGCGCAAGGCCGAGGCGATCCTCGATTGTCGCCAGCAATGAGTAGTGGTTGTACGAGCGCGCGCTCGCATGGTTGACTGGATGGGGCTGGACGGCCAGCGTGAGGACGTGGTTGTCGCTGCCATTCCCCTCATCCCAGGTGATGAGCAGCAAGCCGTTGTTCTTCCAGGCGTCGCTGGCGAGGATCAGAGGCACGGTTTGCGAGAGCCACTGATCGGCGGTTGCCGTGGAGCAGTCATGGCCGTCGTGACACTGGCCAGGTGTGATCCAGACGAAATGCGGCACCTCAGTCCTCATGTCGGCCGCGAAATGGCTGAAGTTGACGACCTGGCTGGGGCAGGCGCCGCCGTAGTACGCGAACGGGTTGTGCTTGAGCGCATATGGATAGGGGCTGTTGAAACAGCCGTTGGTCATGCCCTCCATGTAGGCGCGCCACAAGATGCCTGCGGATGTGAGTTGACGGCCGATGCCGCCCGCGGGCAGGAGGTGGTAGCCGTCGTCCGCGACTCCCCACGTGCTGCCCGATGTGAGCGCGAGATAGTTGGGAAGGCTGGGACTGCCGACCGCGTGATAGTCGGTGGCGACTGAATACTTCCTCGCCAGCGCGGCCGTGTACGACCCCGTAAGGGCCTGGCCGTAGGTGTGATTCTCCATGACGATGACGAAGACGTAAGACTGCGAAGTGGTGACTGGCGATGGCTCGAGCGAAGGAGATGGAGAGGGCGAATCAATCGGCGAGGGAGTGGGAGTGGCCACAGGGATTTTGGCCGTGGCATGAGTGCACGCGACGAAGAGACAAATGGAAAGCATCAGGGCAGCGGCCTTCGGGGCCCTCACGTGATTAGACCTTACGATCGCAAGCTGTGAAATTGCTTGGAGCTCCTTGGGATCTCTCATTGAACCTGCAGCGGGGCGGGCGCGTCACCTCGCTGCATCTCGACGGCCGTGAGCTGCTCGACCAGGGGATTGGCATCGACGAACCATCGCGTGACAATTTCGTCGAAGCCGGCGCGTGGGGGTGGGACGAGATGGTGCCCACAGTCGACCCGGCTCGATATCCCGGGCCAGGCGTCTGGGCCGGTGTCGAGCTACCTGACCACGGTGAGGCGTGGCGCCTGCCATGGTCGCTGCTGGACGAGACGACATCGAGCGCGACCATGAAATGCACGGGCGTGGCGCTGCCATGGCAGTTGCAGCGGCGAATCGAGCTAGATACCCGCGCTGTCCACGTTGATTACACGTACAGGAATTCCGGAGAGCACCCCATGTACGCGTACTGGTGCTCGCACATCCTGTTTCGATACGAGCCAGGAATGGTGGTCGAGGGGGTCGCCGGCTTTGCTCCGCCGCCCCCAGGCACCAGCTCCAAGCTGCACCTGCCGCGCGGCTCGACCTCAAGCGCTGGTCTCGCATGGAGCGACGGATCGGCCATCGAGCTCGCCTGGGATTCGACGCTGACGCCCTACGTCGGCGTTTGGGCGTGCAACGGCGATCTGGGCGGTTACCAGCAGATCGCCGTCGAGACCGCGACGGGAGGCGACGACCGTCCCGATCCGTCCGCGCCCCCGCCGGTGCTCGAGCCAGGCGAGCAGTTGAGGTGGTGGCTCGAGATTCGCCGCGCCTGAACCCCGGTTGAGCTCGCAACTAAACTGACACACCAATGGCCAAGCTTCTTGGGCTGCGTTGTCGTGAGTGCGGAGCCGAATACGAGCTCCAGGCCACGCACGTCTGCGAGATGTGCTTCGGGCCGCTCGATGTCGTGTTCGATTACGCCGCGCTCAAGAAGGTCGTGACCCGAAGGCGCATCGAGGACGGACCGCCTTCGATGTGGCGCTATCGCGACCTGCTCCCGATCGAGGACTCGACGCCAATCGTCAGCCTTGGCGAGGGATTCACGCCGTTGGTCAAAGCTGACAGGCTGGGAGCCGAGCTTGGGCTTCGCAACCTGTACCTGAAGAACGACAGCATGAACCCGACCAACTCGTTCAAGGATCGGGTTGTCTCGGTGGCGATCAGCTGGGCACGCGCCCATGGTTTCGAGACCATCGCCTGCGCATCGACAGGGAACCTGGCCAACTCCGTGGCCGCCTACTCCGCGCGCGCGGGGCTCGAGTGCTTCGTCTTCATCCCCGTTGACCTCGAGCCGGCGAAAATCGTCAGCATCAGCGTGTTCGACCCCAACGTCGTCGCCGTGCGCGGCAACTACGACGAGGTGAACAGGCTGTGCAGCCAGCTGGTGGAGTCGACGCCGTGGGCGTTCTGCAACATCAACATCCGGCCCTTCTACGCCGAGGGGTCCAAGACCGTCACTTTCGAGACCGTCGAGCAGCTCGGCTGGAAGCTGCCGGATGAGATCATCATCCCGATCGCGAGCGGCTGCCAGTTCGTAAGGCATCGCCAGGCGGTCAGAGAGCTCATGGACTTTGGCCTGGTGCGCGAGGACAGGGTGCCCGCCTTCACGGGGGCGCAGGCGCTCGGTTGTTCCCCTGTCTACAACGCCTTCAACTCCGACACCCCCGAGAGGGTGCTGCCCGTGAAGCCCAACACCATCGCGCGCTCCATCGCGATCGGGAATCCGTCGGACGGCATGTATGTCAATCGGATTGCGATGGAGACGGGCGGGGTGGTGGAGGCGGTGACGGAGGAGGAGATAGTCGAGGCGATGCGCCTCCTCGCCCGGACCGAGGGCATCTTCACGGAGACCGCGGGTGGGGTGACGATCGGCGTGCTCGCTAAGCTGGCGAAGGCGGGGCGTTGGAAGGGCGACGAAACGATAGTCGCTTACGTCACCGGCCATGGTCTCAAGACCGCCGATGTGCTCGCCTCGGTCGACGGTCACGCGAAGCGAGTGGAAATAGAACCGACCCTAAAATCGTTTCGCGAGAAGGTGAATATTTAGAAATGCCGCAATTTCGAATCCCGGGCCCGCTGCGCCGGCTGTCCGACGGTCAGATCACGGTGGCGGTCGAAGCGAGCGATCTCGGGTCGGCGATCGAGGCGCTGGATGCCCGCTACCCCGGTTTCCGGGACCGGCTGCTGGACGACAAGGGCGAGCTGAGGCAATTCGTGAACGTGTACCTGAACGACGAGGACGTCCGCCTGGGGCCGGGGCTTAAAGCCAAGGTCAGCGAGAAGGACGAGATCTCGATCGTGCCGGCGGTAGCCGGAGGGTCGGTTCGGCTTTAGACTCTCGGGCGATGGGTGGTAGGCGCCGGCTCAAGCTGATATTCGGGCCCGACATGGTCAAGGAGCCCGTCATCTATCAGATGGGCAAGCAGTTCGAGATCGTCACCAACATTCGGCGCGCCGACGTCACACGCGACCAGGGCTGGGTCCTCCTCGAGATCACGGGCGAGGCCGAGGAACTCGATCGCGGCGTCGAGTACCTGGAATCGCGAGGGGTCAAGGTCGAACCGGCAGAGGGCGACCTGATCGAGTAGCGGTGGAGCGCGCTGTTGATGTCGCCGTCATCGGCGCGGGTCAGGCCGGCCTCGCCACCAGCTGGTTCCTGACGCGGGCAGATGTCGATCACATCGTGATCGGAGTTGCTCGGGCGATTCCACGGAGCCGACGGCTCGACGCTTCACTTCGCCGACGACCTTGCTGACAGCGTTGACTTTGGCGATGGCCGATGGGCGGACATCCGGGGCTGGATCGATCGGTGCTGCACAGCGACCGGGACACCAACGCCCGATTACGACGTTCCGCCACCGGCGCGGATCAAGACGCGCACCGATATGGACCTGGTTCGCGACGGCATCGGAACTGTGATCTGGACCAGTGGCTATCGGCCCCATTACGGCTGGGTGAATCTCCCGGTTTTCGACGACATGAGCTTTCCGGTGCAGGTCGACGGGCGCACGGCAGTGCCTGGGCTTTACTTTGTAGGCGTGCACTGGATGAGAAAGAACAAGGCGGCCATCCTCTACGGCGTCGGCGGGGATGCGGAGGTCGCGGCTCGGCAGATCGTGGAGAACCGGGCGTGAGGATCGCTGTTGCCATGTCCGGCGGGGTCGACTCTTCGGTGGCGGCTGCCCTGCTCCGGGCGCAAGGTCATGAGGTTGTCGGCATCACCCTGCAGCAGTGGCCTCGTGGCGATGCTGATGAGAACAAGCGCAACGCCGGTTGCTGCTCGCTTAACGCTGTCGAGGACGCGCGCCGTGTCGCCTCGCTACTCGACATTCCCTATTACTGTTGGAACCTCGAGAAGGAGTTCGGCGAGCGCGTCATCGAGCCCTTTCACCGCGACTACCTCGAGGGACGGACGCCCAACCCCTGCGTCCGCTGCAATGCGTTTGTGCGCTTCGACCTCATGCTCGGCCGCGTCCTCGCGCTGGGCTTCGACAAGCTCGCGACAGGGCACTACGCGCGCATCGTCGACGGCGTTGGTGGTCCGGAACTCCACACTGCCGTCGACCCCGCTAAGGACCAGTCCTACATGCTTTATCACCTCGACCGGGAGCGGCTGGCACGGATCGTTTTCCCGCTCGGCGGGATGGACAAGCGCGAGGTGCGCGAGCACGCGCGAGAGTTCGGCCTCCCGGTTGCAGACAAGGCCGAGAGTATGGAGATCTGCTTCGTCCCCCGAGGGGAGACTGCTCGGTATCTGAGCGAGCGGCTGCCTGTTCGCGCGGGTGTCATCGTCGACTCATCCGGCCGCGAGCTCGGAACGCATCGCGGCACCGCGGTCTACACGGTCGGCCAGCGCAGCGGGTTCGGAGATCTGTGCGAGGCCGGCCCCTGGTACGTGCTGAAGATCGACGCGCCCACGAACCGGCTCGTGGTGGGCCGGCGCGAGGAGCTGGAGACGCGCGAGGTCGACCTTCGGGACGTGAGCTTCATTGACGGCTCCGCCGCCGAACCCATCGAATGCGAGGCGCGCCTTCGATACCACGCGGTTCCAATCGCCGCCACGTACGAAAGCGGCCGGCTCAGGCTGAAGGAGCCGTTCCTGGGCGCTGCTCCGGGGCAAGCCGCCGTCCTTTATTCGGGGAGCCGGGTGCTGGGCGGAGGGATCATCGCCGCAGCCGCGGCCTAGCCCGGTTGATCGAAACCGAACACCTGATTGTGCGGCTGCCTCAGGCCGCCAACGTGCCCGAGATAGTGAGCTATTACGGCCTCAACCGCGACCACCTTCAACCCTTCTCGCCGACGTTCGCGCCTGACTTCCTGGACGAGAGGATGTGGCAGGAACAGGTGCGGATACGAACGCGCGAGCATGCCGCTGGCGAATCGTTTCGCGCGTTTCTGTTTCCACGTTCAGACCCGGACAAGATTGTCGGCAACCTCAACCTCACCCAGGTGCACCGTGGCGCGCTCCAATCGTGTGTGCTCGGCTACAACCTGGCGCATGGCGAACAGGGCAAGGGCTACATGACCGAGGCCGTGAACGGCGCCGTCGCGTTTGCCTTCGAGAGATGGCGCCTGCACCGGGTGGCTGCCAACTACATGCCTCGCAACGAGCGAAGCGCAGCTGTGCTCCAGCGCTGCGGCTTTCAGGTCGAGGGCCTCGCGCCGGCCTACTTGCTGATCAATGGAAGGTGGGAGGACCACGTCCTCACCGCGATCGTGAATCCCGCCCTCACCGGGTTCGACCTCTGACGTGCCGTCGGCAACCGATCTGGCAATCGGCGTCCTGCGCTGGGTCGAGTACGTAGGCCTTATCTATGTGATCGGGGTCTTCGTGGTCAGGCGGCTGGCGAGGAACTCGCCGCGCATCGCCTGGGTGCAGCCGAGTATGCACAGAGGCCTGGCGCTCGCGCTCGTCGGAGGGCTTGGTGTCGTCCTCGGCGAGGCTTTCGCTGCGGGCCACTCCGTTTCCGGCGCGATTGGTTTTCTGAGCGGGAGTCCGGGCGGCTGGCTGCGGATCGCGCGAGTCGTCCTCGAGGCGGGGGCTCTGTACACGTGCCTCAGCGGACGGCCGCTCGTCGCCCCGCTCACGTTGTTCGCTGCCGCCTCGCTGGCGTTCGTGGGTCATGCCGCGCAGTCGGACTCGCCGGCGGGCGCGATGTTCGCCGACGTCTTACACGTCGTTTCCGCAGGTGCGTGGGCGGGCGGCATCCTGGCCCTGGCAACCCTCAGGCCGCCGGGAGGCTGGAGGGGGGAAGAGGGGAGGATGCTCCTAGTGCGTTTTGGGCGCGTCGCCCTCATCGCTTTCGCCATCACGGCGATGACAGGAGTACTGGACGCGACCGGTGAGCTGCGCGATCTCTCAGACCTGTGGACGACGTCGTATGGCCTGGTTCTCAGCGCCAAGTCGGTCGGCGTGCTGGCGATGCTCGTGCTGTCGGTGCTCGCTTGGCGGCGGGGCCTTGCGCTGATGCGCTTCGAGGCCGGCATCGCGCTGATGGTGCTGGGGGCCACGGCCCTCCTGGCCGCTTATCCGCTGCCGCCGGTTGGGATGTCTGGCGCCGCCGGCTCGGCACTGACGCTGGTCCAGACGCCATGACGGCGGCCTAGAATCGCGTTGTGGCTGCGGTGCGCGAGGTAATGAGCACCATGCTCCACACGGTGAGTCCTTCGACCACCGTCGGTGAGGCTGTCGCGCTCATGGCGCAGCACCGCATCGGCTCGACTGTGGTGATGGACGGCCACCGCCTGGAGGGCATCTTCACCGAGCGCGACACGGTGCGCGCGATATCGCAGTCGCACGACGCGCCGGGCCACGAGGTGTCGTCCTGGATGACCCGGAACCCGATAACTGTGGGGCCGGACGAGGATGTCTTGTCGGCCCTTAAGACGATGCTCGACCACGGGTTTCGCCACCTCCCGGTGGTCGAGAACGGCGAGGTTACAGGCATCGTCTCGATCAGGGACCTGGCCGGCTAGAACTTTCCCCGGAGAACCGGGCAAGACTCGACCCCCGAGGTCGTTCTACAAGCGTGTTTCGTCGGGGGCGCCGTTTCGAGGCGACGACGAGCGCGCTGGGGTACGGCGAGCATCCGACCTGGTCCAATGGGCAGGGGGTGGAACCAGAGCGGGCGCCGGTCGCGCCGAAGGCGACGCTTCTGCGCTATGACTCGCCGCCCTGGCTCATCGACCAAGAACTTCGCAAGCACCACCGCGAGCGCTCACACGCCGCTTCCCCATTGCGTGGAGTCTCCACCCAGGAGGTTCTTGCCGCCCTGGTGGACGCCTTCAGCCCCGCCGAGCTGGACTGGGATTTGGTCGGCGTCGAGTTCGTTCAAGCTCACCCTGAGCCGGTGGGGCCCGTGGACTCTCCGGTTGAGCTGCTCGCTGGAGCGCCCTGGGCCCTGGATGGGGAGTCTGTGCAGCAAGCGCCGGGCTTGGTCGTCCCCTCGGGCCCTGCGGTACACCTCCCCGGCAAGCGGGGAGGACAGTCACCATTCAACTCGAGGCGGCCGGCTCGGTGGGGGCGCGAGCATGACCAGATAGTCGCCGCCGTTCGCGAGTTGGCTTGGGACGGTTACTTCGCGCTGGTCGGCGACATCTTCAGGCGCGAGGGCTATGAGGTGTTCGGCGGCGAAGGGCCCGATGGCGACGTCATCGACATGGAGGCCGTCCGTGGCGCTGAACGCTTGCTCGTCAACTGCCAGCTCCGCGGCTTGGAGCAAATCGGCGTCGAGCCTCTGAGCGAGATGTCAGTGGTGGCTCAGCGCAATGACGCTGGCGTCGCGATCGTCTCGGACGGGAATTTTGCGCCCGAGGCGTGGTCCTATGCCGACGAGCAGGGGATCGCGATCATCGACAAGGAGATCCTCACCGGCCTGGTGCTCGAGCTCACGCTCGGCAATGCGTTCAGCACGAACCTGAGGGCGAAGGCGCGGCGGCTCTTGACCCTCCTGCAGCCTGCCTCACGGAAGTTGGGCGCGACAACCAACATCCAGTAAGGAGCCGGTCCGGCTCACTCGGTAAACTAAGCCGTCCCCGCCCCACACGTTTTCAACGCGCCTATCAGGAGGCGCGAGGAGTTTCAGCGAACTTGGGTCTGCTCGCATTACGGCGCTATCTGCCGTACCTGCGGCCTTACATCGGCCTCGTCATCGTCTTCGGCGTCGCCCAGCTGGGCAGCCTCGCTGCATCGGCTGCGATCCCGAAAGTCATCCAGGGCATCATCGACGGGCCGATAACCCACCACCAGCTCGGCGCGATGGCGCCGATGGCCGGTCTGCTGATCGCCATCGGCGTGGCCGAGTTCGTCTTCATCTTCCTACGGCGCAACTTCTCGGGTGTCGCGTCCTTCCGCATGGAAACCGACCTGCGCAACGACTTCTACGCTCACCTGCAAAACCTGCAGGTCGCTTTCCACGACAACTGGCAGTCGGGCCAGTTGCTGTCGCGAGCCATCGCCGACATTTCCACCGTGCGCCGCTTCGTGAGCTTCGGCCTGATCTGGTTCCTGCAGACGATAGTGACCTTCGCTGTGGTCTTCGTCTTGATGCTCAGCCTGGATTGGCAGCTTGCACTCGTCGTCGTGGCCTGCATGCTGCCGATCGCCTACTTCAGCAATCGGTTCCATGACAAGTACAAGGTGATCGCGCGCCGCCTCCAGGACCAGCAGGGCGACCTGACCACGGTGATCGAAGAGATGGCCACCGGCGTGCGGATCATCAAAGCCTTCGGGCGCATGCCGTTGATGCAGGAGCGCTTCGAGGACCAGGCCCGCCTCGTCAAGACGACAAGCCTCACGGGCATCAATGCGCGGGCGCGCCTGTGGACCCAGCTCAACTTCCTCCCCAACCTGTCGCTCGTGGCCGTCCTGCTGCTTGGCGGCATCAACGTCGTGCAGGGCAGCCTCACCATCGGCGGACTCGTCGCCTTGATGAGCTACGTCTTCATGCTCACGTGGCCGATGGACGCCATCGGCTGGGTGCTGTCGATGAGCGAGGAATGCCAAACCGCGTCCCAGCGGCTCAACGAGGTGCTCGATTCGCGTCCAGAGATCGCCGATCGCGCCGGCGCTTGCGCTCTGGACGCATGCCGCGGTCGCATTGAGCTCCGCGGCGTCGGGTTCAAGTATCCGAAGTCGAACGACTGGGTCCTCCGCGACGTGAATCTCGTGATCGAGCCGGGAGAGACGCTGGGCCTGGTCGGGCGCACCGGAAGCGGCAAGACCACCCTTGCTTACCTGCTGCCCCGCCTGTATGACATCGCCGAGGGCAAGGTGCTCCTGGACGGGATGGACGTGCGCGATCTGCAGCTGCGGTCGCTGCGGTCGCACATCGGCGTGGCGTTCGAGGATCCCATCCTTTTCTCCGCCTCGGTCCACGAGAACCTGGTGATGGGCAGGCCCGTGGTCTCGGACGAGGAGCTCAAACGCGCCATCGACGTTGCGCAGGCGGGTTTCGTGTGGGACCTGCCATGGGGCCTAGAGACCCGAGTCGGCGAGCAGGGCTACACGCTGTCGGGCGGCCAGCGGCAGCGACTCGCCCTGGCGAGGGCGGTGCTCGGCCGCCCTCAAGTGCTCGTCCTGGACGACCCACTTTCTTCGGTCGACGTCCACACCGAGGCGCTGATCGAGGCGTCGCTCGGAACGGTTCTCGAAGGGGTGACCGCGCTGCTCGTCGTGCACAGGCCTTCGACGCTCGCGCTGGCCGATCGCGTGGCGCTGCTCGATGGCGGCACCATCGTGGCTACCGGCACTCACACCGAGCTCATGCGCTCCAACGACCTTTATCGAGCGCTTCTGTCGCAGGAGTACGAAGTCGAACCCGCGGTGGCCGGCTCATGAGCGTTATCGCACCCGCTGACAGATGGCGCGGAGTGGCGTCGGAAGAGGTCGATGATTTCTCGGCCACCGTGGCCGGATTGCTGCGTAAGCGCAGCCGTGCCCTGCTCGCCACGCTGGCGCGGCCCTATAAGCGAGAGATTGCCCTGGCCGGGTTCCTGATCCTGGTGCGTTCCGCTGCTTATCTCTCTATCCCTTATCTGGTGGGCCTCGGCATCGATCGCGGGATCCTCGCCGGCAAGAGCGGCAACCTCGAGACCCTCGACCTCATCGTCGCCGCCCTGCTGGGCGCGCTCACGCTCAACGCGGTCGCCAACTTCGCCTTCATGAGGCTTTCGGGGCGCGTCGGCGCCGACATTCTTTTCGACCTTAGACGGCTGCTCTTCAGTCACGTGCAAGAGCTGTCACTCTCCTTCTTCGAGCGCTACACCTCGGGGCGCATCATCTCGAGGCTCACATCAGACATCGACGCGCTCAACGAGCTGCTCGCGACCGGCCTGACGTCCGTGCTGACCTCGCTGATCTCGGTGGTCGGGATAACAGTGATCCTGCTTCACCTCGACCCTCGCCTCGGCGTCGTGACCCTCGTCGTGATGCCGCTGGTGTTGGGTCTGACCGCCTGGTTCCGGCACAATTCGGCCCGCTCGTATCGAGCGGTCCGGCTGGCGATAGTGCTGGTGATCGTTCATTACGTGGAATCGCTGGGCGGCATTCGCGCCGTGCACGCGTTTCGGCGCGAGCCGCGCAACCAGGAGATCTTCGAGGACGTCAACGGGAGGTACCGCGACGCCAACATCTGGTCGAACCGCCTCGCGTCGACGTTCGGCCCAGGAATCATTCTCCTGGGCCGCTTGACCATGATGTCGGTGCTCGTGCTCGGCGGTTTGCTGGTCGTGCAGGGTCAGCTGACGCTCGGCGTGCTGACAGCGTTCGTCCTGTATCTGAGGCAGTTCTTCGACCCGATGCAGGACCTGTCTCAGTTCTACAACACTTTCCAGGCGGCCGGCGCAGCGCTCGAGAAGCTGGCGGGGGTCATGGAGGAGACGGCCACAGTGCCAGAGCCGCGGGCACCGGTGCGGCTGGGCGACGTGAAGGGCGCTGTCGGTTTCGAGGGCGTGACCTTCGCCTATCGGGACAAGGACGTGCTGCACGACATCGAGCTGCAGATCCCCGCGGGCCAGATTATTGCGCTGGTCGGAGAGACGGGGGCGGGTAAGACGACGATAGCGCGGCTCATCGCCCGTTTTTACGACCCCAGCGTTGGGAGGGTGACGCTGGACGGCGTCGACTTGCGCTCCATCGCCACGTCTGACCTGCGGAGGGCCGTGGCCGTTGTCACCCAGGAGAGCTTTCTGTTCTCGGGCACGGTGGGGGACAACCTTTTGTTCGGGAGGCCCGAGGCGACGAGGGAGGAGATGGTGGCGGCGGCGCGGGCGATCGGGGCCGACGAGTTCATCTCCGCACTCCCCAACGGTTACGAGACTGACGTGCGCAGGCGCGGGGTGCGGCTGTCGTCCGGGCAGCGGCAGCTCGTGGCATTTGCCCGGGCGTTCCTGGCCGATCCGCGGGTGCTGATCCTCGATGAGGCCACGTCGTCGCTGGACCTGCCTTCGGAGCGGCTGGTGCAGCATGCGCTGCGCACGTTGCTGCGCGGCCGCACCGCCATGATCATCGCCCACCGCCTGTCCACCGTCGACATCGCCGACAGGGTGCTGGTCATCGATCAGGGTCGGGTGGTCGAGGACGGGAAGCCGTCAGTGCTGCGGGTTGAGAGCGGTCGTTACGGATCGCTACATAAGGCTTGGGTGGAGTCTCTCGCCTAGGCCTCGAACTGCCTCTCAATGCCATACTGCGGCCGATGCTTTTGCGCCTGGATCCTTTGCGTGTCACGGTGTACGCCGCCGGTCTCGCCTTCGTCCTGCTTCTTGCCGCTTATGGGTTCGCCGCCATCGAGTCTCGACCCACGCTTGGTGGCGTCGTTGCCGCTCTTGCCGCCATCGCGATTGCCGGTTGTGGCCTCCTGTATGCTTGGCGGCCTGCTGCCGGCGGCATCGTCGATTAGCCGGTAAGAGACCACTCTCACCAACCACGGAGTGCCGATGGACTCCCTCCACGCGATTGGCTTCTACGTGTCCGCCGCCGTGTCGCTGGCCGGTGGGCTCTCTGTAGCGTTCCTGCCCGACCGCGTTCGCCGCGGTATGGCTCTCGGCGCGGTGGCGATCGGCGTCGCCGGCACCTATCTCTCGCTGTCAGCCGGTTTCGCTGCCCTCGTCGCGCTCGCGTGCTATGGCGGCTGCGCGGTGCTTCTCGCCGGGCCCACCTACCGGGTCCTCGAGAGCGTCACGGCCGTGATCTGGCGTCAGCTGGGAGCGGTGGCGGCGGCGGCCCTGCTGCTCGCGCTGGTCTATGCCGCTTACTTCGGTGATTTCTCCCAGTCCAAGTATTTCGGAGGCGACTTTGGCAGCGCCTCTCTCGGCAGGCGGCTCTTTGCCCACGACGCACTGGCGACCGAAGCCGTTGCCGCTTTGGTGCTTGTCGGTTTGGTCGGGGCGAGCATCGCCTGGCGGACAAGGGATCGCAGCCGATGACCGTGGGCCTTGCCGCTGTGCTGTTTGTCGCCGCCGGGTTGGTGGCAGTCGGCGCGTTCATCGCGGCGTGGCGTCGTGACCTCACCGCCGCGCTGGCCGGCGTCCCGCTGATGTTTGCCGGCGCCGGCACGGCGTTCGCCGGTGTCTCCCGATTTGCCGCGGCGCCCGCCGGCGGCGGGCAGCTGCTCGGCCAGGAAGTCGCACTGCTGCTGTCGGTCGCGGCCCTTGCCGCCGTCGTGCTGGGCGTCGGGCTCGCCGGTCGGGAGGGGCGCCGCTGAGCTCGCTCACCGCGATCGCCGGCATCCTCACCGCAGCATCGGGCGCAGCATCGGGCGCTGCGTCAGGCCCCCGCAGCTTCAGCTTCGACCCGTTCTCGACCCTCGGGTGGGCCGTGCCATGCCTGCTGCTGACCCCGCTGGCCACGTTCGTGTTCGCGATCTCGGGGGTGCGAACTCGCCGGTCGGCCAGCAACCTCGCGATGTTTGGAGCGCTCGTGACCCTCGCCCTGACGCTTCTTGCCGGCTGGGCACTGGTGAAGAAGAGCGCGCCGTACGTGCTGGCCTACCCATATATCAATCTGCCGGTCGCGTTCTCTGGCCCGACCAACTTCCAGGGCTTCGGCATCGACATCGTGCTTCGAGTCGACCATTTGACTGTTGCCGCTCTGGTCGTGGTCGAGCTATGCGTGATCGGTGCGCTTGGCTGGCATCGGTACATGGGACGTGTCGAGCCCGGCGCCGCCCGCTTTCATGCGTTCGTCAGCCTGTTCCTCTTTGCCTGCGTCGGCGTGCTCGTGAGCTACGACCTCGCCGAGCTGCTTGCCTTCTGGGGGCTCGCGGGTGTTGTCGCCTATCTGTTGCTCGCTCATCGCTGGAGCGTCGACGCCGCTGCACGGAGCTCGCGCATCGCCCTGGCGCTGCCTTTTCTCACCGACCTCATCCTTCTTCTTGGCGTCTCAGTCTTGTACTCGCGTTACGGAGTTCTAAACCTCACCACGCTCCTTCCGATCCTCAGCACCACCCCGGGAGCGACAGTCAAGGCGCTTGCCATCGCGGCGGTCCTATTGTTCGTCGGGGTCGGCGGCAGGCTTGCGCTGTGGCCGGTCCATTCGTGGGTCACGCGCACGTCTGTTGACTCTCCGGCCGCGGCGTCAGCGATGACTCAGGCCGCGTGGTCGGTGATCGCCATCGTGGTCCTGTACCGACTCATGCCGATCGCGGGCGCGTCGAACACGCAGACGTTGCGTGCCCTGCTCTACGCGTGCGCGGCGACCGCCGTCATCGCCCCCCTCCTGGCGCTGACGACGAATGAGCCTCGCAGGGCCATCGCGCTGCTCGGCATTGCGGCGACCGCTGTCGGCGCTGCGGTCGTGGTGGACGGTTCCGCGAAGCTCGGCTTCACCTTCACCTTTGCGGTCGCCGGCGTTGCCTGCGTGCTGGCGGCAGCACTGGCGCGCGTCGCGGGCATCCTTGCCGCCTCCACCATCGCCGCCGCGATGCGCACAGATGACATCGCCGAGATGGGGGAAGCGTGGCGGCGCATGCGCGGCAGCGCGATCGCATTGCTGATTGCGGGGGTGGTGCTCGGCCTGAGCGCATCCGGCGCTCTCGCCTACTCTGTCTCCTCTGGATCAAAGCTCGGGCTGGTGCTTGGCGAGGCCGTGCTGCTGATCGCAGTGGGCGCCCTGCGAATCTTCCTGGCGGTTGCGATCGGGCCGCTGCGCCGGCGGCGCGCATTCGAGCCGGATCGTGTCCGCGACATTCCCGCCAGCGCCCTCAGCTGGGCCTACGGGCTGGCTCTCGCGGGCGCTGCGCTGGTCGCCGCCTCCATGGCCCACGGCTGGTTGGACTTCCTCGACGGCCATTCGCACCCTGGCCCCAACACAGTTGGGCGCGTCCTGTGGGTCGCGGTCGCGCTGGTTGGATTTGCAGCGGCAGCCATCGCATTCCGGGCCAACAAGGACGGCTCCATCCGTGCGTCGACTGGGGCCGGCACCGCTCTGGACGGATCGGTTTGGCGGGCCCAGGGCTGGGCCGCGCGATTCATCGTCGCTCCGGCGGCCGCCATCGCGGTGGCGACGGACGAGTGGAGCGTCGTCCGTGACGACGCGCTGGCGCTATCCGCCGTCGCCACGGGCAGGCTTGCCGCGCTCGCTGCCCGCGTGCCGGTGGTGCCTGCGGTGATCCTGGCCGCGGTGGTGCTCGCCGTGGTGTTGGGGCTCGTTTCGCCAGGGGTGTTCCGGTGAATTTCATCAGCGTGCTAGTGACGGCGGTGCAGCAGGCGTCCCCGACCCCAGCGCCGGCGGCGTCCCCAACTGCTCTGCCGGTGTCGGTGCCGGGCTCGGGCATCTTCCAGTCGTCGCTCCTGCTGAGCCTCCTGATCTGGGCGCCGGTGTTGGTCGCATTGGTGATCGCCGTGCTGCCCAACCCGCGCGGGCGATTCGACACGTTGATGAAGCAGATCGCCTTCTTCACCAACATCGGGATGCTCTTCATCCTCTGGGTTGCCTATAACCAGTTCGAGCCTTTCCTCAGCACAGTTCAGTACGAGGAAAACGTTTCGTGGCTGAGCAGGATCGGCGCCGTCTACCACCTCGGTATCGACGGCCCAGGCCTCGTGATGCTGATTCTTTCCGGTCTGATCGGGCTCGTGTCGATCCTCGCCTCGTGGGGCATACGCGAGCGCGTACGTTCATATTTCTGCCTCCTGCTCATATCCGAGGCGTGCATCAACGGGGCGGTGGTGGCGCACGACATGTTCGTGCTGCTGCTGTTCTGGGGCGCGTCGACGGTGCCGCTGGCCCTGCTCGTCCTGGGCTGGGGCGGGCCGCGACGCGAGTCGGGGGCCTGGAGGCTGGTGGCCTACTGGGGCGTGGGCACAATCGCCCTGCTGATCGCCACCCTCGCCCTCTATGCGGCGGCGGGCGCCAACAGCTTCGACATGGACGTGGTGTTCAAGGTGCCTGTGAGTCCTCGGATCCAGCTCGTGGCCGGCCTGGCGCTGATCGTCGCGGCCGCGACGCGACTGCCACTTTTCCCATTTCAAGGTTGGGTGCGCGATGTGTACTCGCATGCGCCGATTGGCGTTTGCATAGTTGTCGCCGGCAGCGCGTCGCGGCTCGGTGCTTATGTGCTGCTGCGGGTGCTGGTCGGAGCCGAGCCCATCGGAGCGCAGCTGCTTTCACCGCTGCTCGCCCTGCTGGCCGCGGCGACGGTGATCTACGCCGGCCTTGTGGTACTTCGCACGCATGACCTGCGCCGGATTTCGGCGTACCTGTCCATGGTCCCGGGTGGAGTAACCGTGCTCGGCCTCGCAGCGCTCTCGCCGCTGGCGATTGGGGGCAGCGTGCTGTCGCTCTTCTCGGGCGGGCTCGCGGCCGCGCTGATCGTGGGCGTGTGCGCGACGCTGGCTGAGCGTGCCCAGACCGGAAGCCTTTACGTGCTGAAGGGCCTCGCGCCGCGCATGCCCAGCCTCACCTGGATCACTGTGTTTGCTGTCCTCGGGCTGCTGGGCCTGCCGCTGATGGCGTCTTTTCCCGCGTATGAGATGACGTTCTTCGGCGCCGTCAAGAACCAGCCGCTGGCGGCATTCGCGGTGGCGGGCGGGCTCGCGATCGTGGCCGCCGCCCTGGTCGTCATCCTGCATCGCGTCCTTTTCGGCACTCCGAATCCCGACGCGCCTGGCGTTTCGGATGCGTCGTCCGGCGAGAAGTGGTTCCTCGGCATACTCGCGGGCGGGCTGCTCTGGGTCGGAATGTTCCCTGGCGGTCCGAAGCTGCCCGGGACCGACACGCCGATCTTCGACCCGGGCCTCGTCAACTCGATGGCGGCAGGCATCACGGAGCTGGCCGCTCCGTACGCGGCCAAGTGATGAGGTCTCTCCTTCTCGTTCCCGAAGCCCTGGTGGCCGGGACCGCCATCCTTCTATTGCTGGGTGGTCAGACGGGCTTTTTGCCGCGGTCGTGGCGCGGCCGCATGCCGGCCGTCGTCGCCGGGGTGGTCGTCGTCGCTTTCATCGTCGAGCTCTGGGTGGGCGGGACCGTGTCCAGCCTGTTCGGCGGCGGCTTCATCCAGGATCGCTTCGCCCTGTTCGCGAAGGCGGCGGTGCTGCTCGCGGTGGTGGCCGCCATCGCGGTCGCGGACTGGACCGCCGAGGACTCGACCACAGTCGGAATTTCGATGGCGCTGCTCGCTGCGTTCGGCGTGATGGTGGTCGCGTCGGCGGGAGATTTTGTCCCGCTGTGGGCTGGGCTCGAGCTGGCGGGGGCAGCCGGCGTGGTGCTGGTCGGCCTGAGGCGGCCTGACATCGGGCTGCGCCTGCTGATCGTCGGAGGCATCGCGACGGCCCTGTTCGTCACGGGCTTCGCATTTGTCTACGCGACAGCGGGCACCGCCGACCTGATGACGGCTCGCCAGACGCTGGCGAACGCGGCGCCCACGCTACCGCTGGCGATCCCAGTCCTTCTTCTGTTCGGCGGTTTGGCCGTGCGCGCCGGCATCGCGCCATTCCACATCGCCAATGTGACCGCGAGCCTGGGCGCCAGCCCGTTGGGCTCCGGCATCATGCTTGGCCTGGCCGGCACGGCAGCGCTGATCGCCGCCATCAAGGTCGCTGCAGTTCTGACCCCGGTATCCGGCACGCTTTCTCCCTACCTGGAGGCGATTGCGGCGGTGGCGATGGTGGGGGGTGGGGCGGCAGCGCTAGGGGTGAGGGCGCCGCGCGCCAGGCTCGCCTACCTGGCGGTCGGGCAGGCCGGGTGGGTGGTCGCCGGCCTGGCGACCCACTATCTCAGTGGTCTCGGCGGTTCGCTGTTCCTCGTTGGCGCATTCGTGCTGGCCGCCACCTGCGGACCGGTGGTCCTGGCCGGGGCCGAGGGAGGGGAGGCTTCGCTCGCGGGCCTGGGCGCGGTCCGGCCGGCCCGGGCGCTGGGGATCGCGATGGTTTTCCTCTCCCTGGCCGGCGCGCCGCCGCTGGCCGGATTCTTTGGGGAGTTTGCGGTGGCGGCGGCCCTCGCCCAGGGCGGCCACTTCGGTCTCCTGGCTCTCGGGCTGCTCGGGTCTGTGCTCAGCGCGGTGGCGGTCCTGGGCACCCTTCGGGTTCTCTATCTGCAGAGCCCGCCGGAGGAAGGCCGGCGGGCGGTCGGCGTCGCGCTTCCCACCTGGACGCTGATTTCCTCGGCCGGCGCGATCGCGATTGGCATCGTGATGGTGGCCTATGGGGCCCTTGCCAACCCCATCCTGAGCCTCGCCTACCAGGGAGCAGAAGCGCTGGGCCTTCGGTAAACTGCCCCGCAGACGTCGCAGCTCACGTCCTAGAAAACGCCCTGGAGGTCCCGCCTAGACCGTGGCGACTACTCGCAGCCGCCGATCGGCCCGTCGCTCGGCAGCGTCGCCGCCCGCCAAGGGACAGCCTCGCGCGCGCGGCCACGTCCGGCCGCCTCGCCGGGAGGCGCGCCACGCGTGGATGGCGAGGATAGTCCTGGCCGTGTTCGTGGCGGTGGCCACTTTCGGGCTGCTGGGGACCGGCGGGACGATCGGGGTCGTCGACTACTTCGCCGGCGACCTTCCGTCGATCGACGCTTTGCCGGCGACCAAGCTCACCCAGACCAGCCGCATCTTTGACCGGCACGGCAACCTGATCGAGGCGCTGTATCACCAGAACCGGACGATCGTGCCGCTGAGCAAGATCAGCCTGACGCTACAGCGGGCGACCATCGACACCGAGGACCGCACCTTCTACTCCAACCCGGGTGTGGACTACCGGCGGCTGGCGATCGCAATCGGGTACGACCTCACGCACGGCTCGGCGACGCTGGGGGGCTCGACCATCACCGAACAGGTGGTGAAGAACAACTTCCTGGATTCGGCTGCGGCGCAGAGCAAGACGATCAGCCTCAAGTTCCGCGAGCTCGTGCTGGCGGAGGAGATGGAGCGCCGGTACACAAAACAGCACATCCTGGAGCTCTACCTCAACACGATCAACTACGGCAATGGCGCGTATGGAGCGGAGGCGGCGGCAGAAACTTACTTCCAGGTGCACGCCAGCGACCTGACCTGGGCGCAGGCCAGCTTTCTGGCCGGTCTGCCGCAAGCGCCGTCCGACTACGACATCTTCGGCACGCCCGACCAGGTCGATGCCACCAAGCAGCGCTGGCGCGAGGTGCTCGACGGAATGGTGGCCGTGGGCGATATCAACCTGTCGACGTCGATCGACCTGTTCAACAGCGACCTGATCGACAAGATGATCGCTGCGCACGAGCGATTGCCCGCAGCGCACAACCCCCTGACCGCTCATTTCATCGACTACGTCGAGAGCTACATCTCGCAGAAGTACGGCGACCAGGCGATGTACGAGGGCGGCCTGCGAATCACGACGACGCTGGACCTGAACACGCAGGTGATGGCGACCAAGTGGGTGAAGGCGGGGGTGAAGACGTACGCCGCGCGCGGCGTGAACACCGGGGCGATGCTAGTGATGAACCCGAACGACGGCGAGATCCTGGCCATGGTCGGGAGCGCCAACTACGACAACCCTGCAATCCGCGGCCAGGTCAATCTGACCGGCGTCGATCCGCTCGGTTGGCGTGGGGTCGGCTCGTCGTTCAAGGTCTACACGTATGGCGCCGCGCTCAACGCGGGACTCATCACGCCGGCCACGCTGCTCAACGACGAGAAGAGCGTCATCGGCGGCCATGTGTTCAACGACTGGGACAGCAAGCACGAGGGATACATCACGCTGCGCCGGGCGCTGGCGGAGTCGCGCAACCTGCCGGCACTCTGGACCTACAGGCTCGAAGGCGGCGATCGGGTCGTGTCATTCATGCACAGCCTGGGCATCACCGCCACGATCGAGAACCCTGCAGGCGTGTCGACCACGCTGGGCCACGACGCGATCTCCATGGCGCAGCACCTGGCCGCGTACTCGGCATTCGACAACGGTGGATACAAGATCACGCCGACCCCGGTGCTCAAGGTGACCGACGCGAGCGGCAAGGTGCTGGAGCAGTTCAACCCGACGGCGAAGCGGGTCCAGGTGATCAGCCCGCAACTCGGCTACGTCATGACCGACCTGCTGCGCGGCCCGGTGAAGCTTTACCTCGGCGACCTGGGCAACCGGCCGGTGGCCGGCAAGTCGGGGACGACCGAGGCGTACACCGGCTCGATCTTCATCGGGTACACGCCTGGCCTGGCGGTCGCGGCATCGCTGATGCACATCGACGCTGGTCCCAAGTGCAAATCTGGCTACGCGTACCTCGCCACGAACTTTCCTCCATCGGGATGGCAATGCCCGACCGGGGTCCTCTTTGGCGAGAACGTCGGGATCTCCGTATGGAAGCCGTTCATCGAGGAGTACTACGCCAAGCATCCGTGGCCGGCTTTCTGGAAGGAGCCCGCGGGCGTGGTGACGCGGATGGTGTGCGCTTACGACGGGGGCCGCATCGCGACGGGCGGCTATAACGAGCTGTTCATCCAGGGCATCGGCGAGCCCAAATATCCGTGTGGGGCCAACCCGCCGCCGGGAGCGCCGCCATACGTGGCGCCGTCTCCGAGCCCGATGCCGGCGCCGAGCGTCGCGCCCGCACCCAGCCCCTCGCCCGCCACGACTCCCTAGGCTGCAGTGAGTGAAACCTAATCGGGCGGGCGTCGCGTTTGGTGCCGCCTACATCGTTCTGGGCGTCGCCTGGGTCGCGGTGGCGAAGCCCGAGTCTCCTTACTGGCTGGTGGCCTGGTTCGTGGCCGTCGCCGTGTTCGGCGGTTTCGTGCCTGGGGTCGCCAACCAGGTGTCGCTGGCGCGCGCACACCTGGCGGCGCCCGCGCTGGTGTACTCGCTGGCGTCCAATCGCCTCGGGTTCCTGGCGGTGGTGCTGGCGTTGGCCGGTTTGACCGATCTGGTCGATGGCACGATCGCGCGGCGCTTCGACAAGCCGTCGAGGCTGGGCGGCGGGCTGGACCCGGTGGTTGATGGCGTTCTGCTTGGGGCGGTGGCAGTCGGCCTTGCGGTGGGTGGGATCTTCCCGCTGTGGCTCGCGGCGGTGATCATCTTGCGTTACCTATTTCCGGCGGTCGTCGCCCTGGTGTTGCTCTCCAGCGGGCGGCGGCCTGAGTTGCGGCACACCGTGAGCGGGCAGATCTCGACCGCGTTGATCATCGTGCTGGTGGGCGGCATCTGCCTGTTCCGGTTCATGAACCAGGACGCAAGCAACGTCGTCATCGGCGCGATGATCGTGATCCCCATCGCCACGCTTGCCACGTTCGTCCACCTGGGTTGGTTGGCGAGGCGGTCGATGGTTGCTGGGGGCGGGTAAGATGCTCTTTGGTCGCGCTAAGTGGGGTGCTGGCGGTACCCTGCACCGGCAATCCGCCTTAGCCGGACCGAATTCCCGCGCTGAGGTCTGGGCTCTCACGCCTGGCCGCGGCAAACGGCGTTGAAGGTCGGGACCTGCGCAGCTCGGGTCTCCGAACCCCGTCAGGTCCGGAAGGAAGCAGCGGTAAGGAGAAACTCGAGGGTGCCGCAGCCATCCGGGCCCGAGCTGTGAACCGCGGTGCGAGCTGGGGGTCTTCGATCGAAGCGGGGGTGCGCGGCCATTTGAATTTTTATGCCTGAGTACCAATCCCTCTATCGCAAGTACCGGTCGCAGACCTTTGCCGACCTGGTCGGCCAGGAGGCCGCATCGCGCGCGTTGCAGGGCGCGATCATCTCATCGCGGGTCGCTCACGCCTATCTCTTCAGCGGCAGCCGCGGCACGGGGAAAACGTCGGCTGCCCGCTTGTTGGCGAAGGCGCTGAACTGTTCGGGTCGCTCGCGTGATTCCGCCGAGCCGTGCAACCAGTGCCAGTCGTGCGTCGAGATGACCGCGGGCTCGGCGCTCGACCTCATCGAGATCGATGCGGCCTCCAACCGCGGCATCGATGAGATTCGCGACCTGCGCGAGAAGGTGAACCTGTCGCCAGCGCTGGGGCCTTTCAAGGTCTACATCATCGACGAGGCGCACATGCTCACCGAGCCCGCGTTCAACGCTCTGCTCAAGACGCTGGAGGAGCCCCCGCCGCACGTGGTGTTCGTGCTGTGCACGACCGACGCGCAGAAGATCCCGCTCACTGTGATCGGGCGGTGTCAGCAGTTCGTGTTTCGCCGACACAGCGAGGAGCAGATCGTCGGTCGCTTGACGCACATCGCGACGACGGAGAACGTGCAGGTTGATGACGATGCGATGCAGCTGATCGCGCGGACCGCGCAGGGATCGATGCGCGACGCGGTGGGCCTGCTGGACCAGCTGGTGCCACTTGCGACCGGGCCAATAACGTTGGAGGGCGCGCGCTCCCTGCTCGGCATCGCCGACCCGCGCTTGCTCGACTCGCTGCTGGATGACGTGCTGTCAGGCCGCGCGGCCGAGGCGCTCGATGAGCTGAACCGCGTGTACGCCGCCGGCGCCGAGCTGCGCCAGGTGGTGCGCGGGTTGATGGAAAGCTGTCGCGATCGGCTCGTCGCCGCGCTGACACGGCACGACCAGCCAACGGCGCGCAGGTTGTCTTCGGTGCTGGACGCGCTGCTTCACCTCGATGGCGAGGTGCGGCGGCATGCCGAGCCGAGATTCCTGGTCGAGGCCACGCTGGCGCGGCTCGCGGTCGAGCTCGGCACCACGCCGGCGCCCGCGGCGATGCCCGCCCAGGCTGTGCCAACCACCCAGAGTGTTGCCGCGTCACCGCGGGCCGTGGTGGCGACGCCCCAGCCGGCTGTCGTCGCCAGTGCGCCGGAGAAGGTCGCCGCGCCGGCGGCTGACAGCGCTGTCAGCGGCGGCTGGACCGAGGTGCTCGAACAGCTCAACCGCACGGTGCGCGCTGTCTATCTCGACGCCCAGCCCGAGGTCGACGGGTCGACCCTCGTGCTGTGGTTCAAATATGGCTTCCATCACAAGAAGGCGCAGGAGCAGTCGGCTCAGCTCATGCCCTTGGTACGTATATGGCTGGGAACTGGTGTGAAGGTCGAATACCGGCTGCGCGAGACGGGCGGCACTGCTGCCGCCCCCAGCCCGAAGGGGATGGTCAGCCCGGAGGATGATCCCTTCGTGCGCGAGGTGGTGCGCCGCTTCGACGGCCGTGTGACACGTGTCAAGGAGGTATCCGAGTGAAGGACCCGATGAAGATGCTGAAGCAGGTCCAACAGATGCAGGATCGAATGTCGAAGGTGCAAACAGAGCTCGAGACGGAAACGGTCGAAGCAAGCGCGGGCGGTGGAGCGGTGCGTGTGGTCGCGACCGGCACTCAGAAGGTGGTTTCGGTGACCATCGACCCGGCGGCGGCAGCGGACCCCGAGCTTCTGCAGGACATGGTGGTCGCAGCAGTCAACGAGGCGATGGACAAATCGAAGCAGCTGGCGGCCTCCAAGATGCAGGCCGTCGCGTCCGGGCTGGGCCTTCCGCCCGGCCTCCTGTAGCCGCCTCGCTTGCCCCAGCTGCCGGAGCCGCTCGAAAGGCTCATCCAGGAGCTATCGCGACTGCCGGGCATCGGGCCCAAGACCGCGCAGCGCCTGGCCTTTCATCTCCTGCGTGTGGATCGGCAGCGCGCGGAGTCGCTGGCGATCGCGATCGGAGATGTGAAGGCGCGCATCGGCTATTGCGAGCGCTGCTACAACATCGCCGAAGGCAGCCTGTGCGCGATCTGCATGTCGACGCGGCGCGACACGACGCTGCTTTGCGTGGTGGAGTCGGCCCTGGATGTGCTCGCCGTGGAGCGGACCTCGGAGTTCAACGGATTGTACTTCGTGCTCCATGGGGTGATCTCTCCGATCGATGGGATCGGCCCTGACCAGCTCCATATGCCGCAGCTGCTCGACCGCGTTCGGTCGGAGGGGGTGGTCGAGGTGATCGTGGCCACCGACGCCGACATCGAGGGCGAGGCCACTGCCGTGTATCTGCAGCGTTCTTTGTCGCCCCTTGGAGTGACGGTGACGCGGCCGGCTCACGGCCTGCCGGTGGGCGGCGACCTCGAGTACGCCGACGAGCTGACGCTGGCTCGTGCGATGGCGGGCCGGCGCTCCTTCTAGTTGTCGACGCCTGGCTTGTCGGCGCGGCCGGCGCTGCTGTTCGACCTGGACGGCACCCTGGTGGACAGCGTTTACCAGCACGTGCTGTCCTGGCGCGAGGCTTTGGACGGCGAAGGGATCGACCTGTCGGTGTGGCGAATACACCGGCGCATCGGCATGAGCGGCGGATTGTTTCTCAAGGCGCTCGAGCGGGAGCTTGGGCACGAACTCGGCGCGGGCGTGGCGAAACGTCTAGGCGCGGCGCACGCGGAAGGTGTGCTGGCACGCATGGGGCAGATCCGTCCGTTGCCGGGCGCGCGGGAGTTGCTCTCAGCGCTTTCATCGATGGGCGTGCGGTGGGCGATCGCGACGAGCGGCGCCGAGAAGACTGCGCGTCCCACGCTGGCGATGCTTTCGATTCCAGCCGATGTGCCGGTCGTCACCCGCGACCAGGTCGCTTACGCGAAGCCTAACCCTGACTTGTTTCTGGCCGCCTCCCAGCGTCTAGGCGTGCCGCCGGCTGATTGCTTCGTCGTCGGCGACAGCATCTGGGACATGCTGGCGGCGCGGCGCGCGGGGTCGCTGGGAGTCGGGCTGCTGTCCGGCGGATATGGCAAGGACGAGCTCCAGGAGGCGGGCCCGTACCGGGTTTACAACGACCCCGCCGACCTGCTGGAGCACCTGGACGAGCTGGGCATCCGCGGCACGGGCTGATTCCCGCCGCTTGGCTGCCCTGAGGTCTGATCGGACGGGTGGCCGGGTAGTGGGTCAATTTCAAATTGACCCACTACCGGTAGCCGAGCGGCC
>Ga0307374_10002728_pt1 | contig 31066 bp, 42 predicted proteins | sample OX3MG_FD_202532 | JGI IMG/M metagenome (GOLD analysis project Ga0307374, IMG submission 202532) | Soil microbial communities from Risofladan, Vaasa, Finland - OX-3 | ecosystem: Environmental > Terrestrial > Soil > Coastal area > Acid sulfate soil | place: Finland: Risofladan, Vaasa | collected... | reverse complement strand
ACCGGTTCAATCCCGGTCCCAGGCTCCAGAATTTGAGTGGAAGTCGGGCGGGGGTAACTCAGGGGTAGAGTCTCTGCCTTCCAAGCAGATGGTCGCGGGTTCGAATCCCGTCCCCCGCTCCAAAGCTTGAGAAGGCTGGAACGAAGAAATTCTGCGCAGATTGCGAATGAGGTAGGAATCGATGGCGAAGGAAAAATTTGAGCGCAGCAAGCCGCACCTGAACATTGGGACGATTGGTCACATCGACCACGGCAAGACGACGTTGACGGCGGCGATCACGAAAGTGTTGTCGAAGAACAACCCGAAGGTGCAGTTCCGGGCGTTCGATTCGATCGACAACGCGCCGGAAGAGCGCGAGCGCGGAATCACGATTGCGGTGTCGCACGTCGAGTATGAGACACCGAACCGTCACTACGCGCACATCGATTGCCCGGGGCACGCCGACTACATCAAGAACATGATCACCGGCGCGGCGCAGATGGACGGCGCGATTCTGGTGGTCGCGGCGACCGACGGCCCGATGCCGCAGACGCGCGAGCATATTCTTTTGGCTCGGCAGGTGGGCGTGCCGGCGATTGTGGTGTTTCTGAACAAATGCGACGCGGTCGAGGATCCTGAGCTTTTGGATCTGGTCGAGATGGAAGTGCGCGATTTGCTCAAGAGCTATCAATATCCGGGGGACACAATCCCGGTGATTCGCGGAAGCGCGCTGAAGGCTCTCGAAGGCGACCCGAAGTGGGAGAAGACGATCATTGAATTGATGGAAGCGGTGGATAAGAGCATTCCGCTGCCGCAGCGCGACGTGGACAAGCCGTTCGCCATGCCGATCGAGGATATTTTCTCGATTTCAGGACGCGGCACGGTGGTGACGGGCAGAGTCGAGCGCGGGAAAGTGAAAGTGAGCGAGGAAATCGAGATTGTGGGTTTCCGTCCGACGGTGAAGAAAGTGGTGACGGGCGTCGAGATGTTCCGGAAATTGCTCGATGAAGCCATGGCCGGCGACAACGTAGGGTTGCTGTTGCGCGGCACGGAAAAGGACGAAGTGGAGCGCGGGCAGGTGATTGCCAAGCCCGGATCGATCACGCCGCACACGAAGTTCAAGGCTGAAGCGTACGTGTTGACGAAGGAAGAGGGCGGGCGGCACACGCCGTTCTTCACAGGCTACCGGCCGCAATTCTATTTTCGCACCACGGACGTGACGGGCGACGTGGCATTGCCGACCGGGGTCGAGATGGTGATGCCGGGCGACAACGTGAGCGTGGAAGTGAAACTGATCACTCCGGTGGCGCTGGAGAAGGGCTTGCGCTTCGCGATTCGCGAAGGCGGCCACACGGTCGGCGCCGGCGCCGTCACCGAGATACTCGAGTAAACATGTCAACCGGAGAAAAAATTCGCATTCGTTTGAAGGCTTACGATCACCGCATTCTCGATCAATCCACGCGCGAGATTGTGGAAACGGCGCGTCGCACGGGCGCGGAAGTAGCGGGGCCGATTCCCCTGCCGACGATTATCAATCGTTGGACCGTCTTGCGCTCGCCGCACGTGGACAAGAAATCGCGCGAGCAGTTCGAGATGCGCACGCACAAGCGGCTGATTGATATTTTGAGTCCGACGCCGGACACGGTGGACGCGTTGATGAAGCTCGATCTGCCGCCGGGCGTCGATGTGGAAATCAAGGCCTTTGGGCGCGAACACGCCACGAAGTGAAAGCGCGTTTTCCGCGCTTTCATCCCGAGCGTAGCGAGGGATCTGCTGTTAAGAACGTAAAGGAAGAGTGAGATGGCAGTCAACGGAATCTTGGGAATTAAATTGGGGATGACGCAAGTGTTCGCCGAAGATGGCGCGTCGATCCCGTGCACCGTGCTGCAGGCGGGGCCGTGCGTGGTCGTTGACCGGCGCACCAAGGACAAGCATGGCTACGACGCGGTGCAATTGGGCCTGGTGGAATTCATCAAGCCGCAGCGCGTCAACAAAGCCATGACCGGCCACTTTAAAAAAGCGGGAGTTGCGCCCATGCGCTTTTTGGGCGAGTTCCGGCTCGAGGAATCCAAGGACGAAACGAAAACGGGCGACCGCGTACTCGTTGACGGCTTCGCTGTCGGAGAATTCGTGGACGTGGCGGGCACCAGCAAGGGCCGCGGCTTCGCTGGCGGCGTCAAGCGCTGGCACTATCGCGGCGGCGATGCGTCGCACGGCTCGATGTTCCATCGCGCTCCGGGCGGCATTGGGGCTAGCTCGTTTCCGTCGCGCGTGTGGAAGAACCAGCATTTTCCGGGGCATATGGGCAACGTGCGGAAGACGTCGAAGAATTTGCGCGTGGTGAAGATTGACGCGGACGAGAATCTGCTGCTTGTCTGCGGCGCGGTTGCCGGCCCTACGGGCGCGTACATTTACATTCGCAAGGCGAAAAAATCGAAATCGAAATAGCGAGAACAAAATGGCCGTTGTGGACGTGAGAAATCTGGATGGCAAGACAGTCGGGCAAGTTGATCTGGCCGACGACGTGTTTGCGGCGCGCGTGAATCCGCACGTGCTGCACGAGACGGTGCGGCATTATCTGGCGTCGCAGCGCGCGGGAACGCACAAGACGAAAGCGAAGGGCGAAGTCAGCGGCGCGGGACGCAAACTCTGGAAGCAGAAGGGCACAGGCCGCGCGCGCATTGGCTCGATTCGCTCGCCGCTCTGGCGCCATGGCGGAACGGTTCACGGGCCGGTGCCGCGCAAATATGGTTACCGTCTGCCGCGCAAAATGTTCTTGGGAGCGTTGCGCTCGGCGCTGTCGGCAAAATTCGCGGACAACAAGCTGTTCGTCGTCGAGGACTGGCAGCTCGATTCGCACAAGACCAAGCCTTTCCGTCAGGCATTGACGCGCCTCGACGAAGCCAGCCGCAGCCTGTTGCTCGTTGACGCGAACGAAAACGTGAATCTGGAACGCGCCAGCCGCAACATCGAAGGCGTGAAGCTGGTTCGCAGCACGGCGATTCAGCCGTACGACTTGCTGCGCCACGAGGCGCTGGTGCTTTCGCGCGAAGCGGCGGAAAAGTTGAGCCGCGGATTAAGCGAAATGGAAGAGCCGGGCGGCGATTCGCAGACCGTGCAGATCGCAAACGCGGCTAAATCGGAAAAGTCCGCCGCGAAGCACGTGGCCAAACCCGAGCACGCAAAGCATAAAGCGAAGCCTGCGGCAAAGAAGCACGCAAAGAAAGCGGAGAAGAAGCCCGCGGCGAAGAAGCACGCGAAAGCCAAGCCCAAGTCGAAAAAGGACAAGGAATAGGCCATGCAGCCCTACGAAATCATTCGCCGGCCAATCATCACGGAAAAAGGCCTGGGCGTGAAAGAAACGCAGCAGACGGCTGTATTCGAAGTGGCGCGCGAGGCCACCAAGACGCAGATCAAGGAAGCCGTGCAGACGGCGTTCAAAGTGAAAGTCGCCGACGTGCGCACCGCAATATATCACGGCAAGTTGCGCAGGCGCGGCAAGTCCGAAGGTCACCGGCGCGATTGGAAAAAGGCCTACGTGAAGCTGGCGCCGGGCGAAAAGATGATGGAGTACGCGGAGAATATGTAGCCGGAAATTTTCAAGCCGGTCATGGGTTCAGGTTGTTCGGAGCCCGAAGCATTCGACCGGAAGGCAAGAGGCAATAATGGCGCTAAAAACATTCAGACCCTATACGCCGTCGCGGCGCTTCCTGACCATGCTCGACAAGAGCGAGATCACGAAGCAGGAGCCGGAGAAGTCGCTCGTCGAGCCGAAGAAACGCACGGGCGGCCGCAACGCGCACGGCGAGATCACGTCATGGCATCGCGGTGGCGGCCACCAGAAGAACTACCGCCTGATTGATTTTCGGCGCGAAAAGACTGGAATCCCGGCGAAGGTTGCGGCCATCGAATACGACCCGAACCGCTCGGCGCGCATTGTGCTGCTGCATTACGCGGATGGCGAGAAGCGCTACATCTTGCATCCGGTGGGTCTCGAAGTCGGCATGACAGTGCAGAACGGCGCTGCGGCGGACATCCTGCCCGGCAACGCGTTGCCGATTCGCAATATTCCGCCCGGCACGATGGTGCACAACCTCGAGCTTTCACCCGGCAAGGGCGGCCAGCTCGTGCGTTCGGCGGGAGGCGCGGCGCAGTTGCTCAGCAAAGAGGGCGACATCGCGCTGATCAAGCTGCCTTCGGGCGAAACGCGGAAATTTTCTTTGGATTGCATGGCGACTGTCGGCCAGCTCGGCAATTTGGACCACGAAAACGTCACGTACGGCAAGGCAGGGCGCACGCGCTGGCACGGCCGACGGCCAACGAACCGCGGCGTGGCCATGAACCCGGTCGATCACCCGCACGGCGGCGGTGAAGGCCGAGTCAAGGGCAATCACCCGCAAACGCCGTGGGGCTTTCCGACTTTGGGCGCGAAGACGCGCAAGCGCAAGCCTTCCGACAGGCTGATTGTCCAGCGGCGGAAGCCATAACGATTTTGTTTGCAGTAAAGAAGCAGAGTTAACGGAGACCAGAATAAATGATCCCGGCGCGGCGGGTGATCGAGAGCGGAAAAATGAGCGTTACACGAACAACTCGCAGGACCTCGCGGCGCACCGCGCGCGCTTCCAAGCGGGTTCGCCCCGCAGCGAAGCCGGCTCGGAAACTGAAAGTAGTGATCCCGCAGCCGCAGGTGATGTACCGGATTTGCAAGCCGGGCTGGGCGGTAATTGTTGAGAAGACTCCAAACGCGCAGGGAACGCGTTTTGTGTGCCCGTTCTGCCCCGTGTCGCATCGTGTGCCGGGGCCGGTTCGCGGTTTCCGCCGCATGCGCCGCGCGCAATGGGTGAAGCTGCGCCGCGTCGGAGAATAGTACGGGAATAGCAGAGAACAAGAGGACAAATGCCACGCTCGCTTAAAAAAGGCCCGTTCATCGATGAGCCCCTTCGCGTAAAAATCGAAGGGATGAACGCGCGGAACGAAAAGAAAGTCATCAAGACGTGGTCGCGCCGTTCGACGATTTTGCCGGACATGATCGGCCACACCATCGCGGTGCACAACGGGCGGAAGTTCATTCCCGTGTACGTCACCGAGCAAATGGTCGGGCACAAGCTGGGCGAATTCGCGCCCACGCGGACGTTCAAAGGCCACGCGGTGAAGGCCGCGCTTGAAAGGGCGGCGGCAGCGGCAGGCGGCGCTCCGGGTGGAGCGGCTCCGGCCGGGGGCGCGCCAGCAGGCGGAGGCGCTCCTCCAGCAGCGCCGAAAGGATAAGAAAAGGAAACTTGCATGGCGCCTGAAACACTTACGCACAGCTCGATTGATGGCATGGCCAACGCGCGTTTCATTCGCGTTTCGCCGCAGAAGGCGCGGTTGGTGGTGGATTTAATTCGCGGGCATCGCGCCGCCGAAGCGCTGCAGATTTTGCAATTCACGAAGAAGCGCATCGCGCGCGAAATCGGCAAAGTGCTGCGCAGCGCCATCGCCAACGCGGAACATAAGGCGGATGAATCCGGCGAATCGCTCGACGTGGATATGTTGTGGGTGACGCGCTGTTTCGTCAACGAAGGCCCGCGCTGGAAGCGGCTGCGCACCGCGCCGATGGGCCGCGCGTTTCGCTATCAAAAACGCACCAGCCACATTGTCGTCGAGGTGGCCGAGCACGCGCGCGCCGCGGAAGATCGCGCCAAGGCTGCGGAAGCCGAGCGCGTGGCGTCGAAGGGCATCAAGGGCGCCGTGCGCAAGGCGCGCAAGACGCTTGAAGATCGCGCCAAGCAGGCCCAGAAAGCGCAGAAACGCAAGAAGAAGTAAGTTTTAAACGCAGGAGGATCGATTGGGTCAGAAGACGCATCCGTACGGTTTTCGGTTGGGCTACAACAAGACGTGGAAGTCGCGATGGTTCGCCAAGAAAGACTACGCGGATCTGCTCCACGAGGACGTCCAACTGCGCAAGGAACTGAAGGAGAAGCTGAAATCGGCGGGTGTGAGTTCGATCGACATCGAGCGCGCGGCCAACAAACTGGTCGTCCGGATTTACACAGCGCGTCCCGGAATCATCATTGGCCGCAAGGGCTCGGAAATCGACAAGCTCAAGGCTGAAGTGCAGAAGCGCACCAAGCGCGAAGTGCACATCGACATTCAGGAAGTGCATCGCCCGGAACTCGACGCGCAGCTCGTCGCGGAATCGATAGCGCTGCAGCTTGAGAAGCGCGTGGCTTTCCGCCGCGCCATGCGTAAGGCGGTTGACTCGGCGCTGCGCTTCGGTTGCAAAGGCATCAAGGTGCGCGTGGGTGGCCGGCTGAACGGCGCGGAAATCGCCCGCAAGGAATGGTATTTGCAGGGCCGGCTGCCGCTGCAAACGTTGCGCGCGGACATTGATTTTGGTTTTGCCGAGGCGCGTACGACGTACGGCGTGATTGGCGTGAAGTGCTGGGTTTATCAGGGCGAAAACGCTCCGGAGCGCAAGCGCGCCGAAGAGCGTGCCGCGCAAGCAGCCAACGCCTAGCGCAGCCAGTACCGCTCGCGGACTGTGAAGTTATTGTAGTCGTAGGGGCGCTGCTTGCTGCGCCCGGCTAAAGCTGAATCGGGGATAAGGACACGCAATTATGTTGATGCCGAAAAAAGTGAAGTACCGCAAGCAGCAGCGCGGCCGGCGCACGGGAAAAGCGTGGCGCGGCGGCTCGCTGGCTTTCGGAGAATACGGGCTGAAGGCGCTCGAACCGGCGTGGATCACCGACCGGCAGATCGAGGCCTCTCGCGTGGCTATCACGCGCTTCATCAAGCGCGGCGGCAAATTGTGGATTCGTATTTTCCCGGACAAGCCGTTCACGAAGAAGCCGGCCGAAACGCGCATGGGCAAGGGCAAAGGGCCGCCCGAGCACTGGGTGGCCGTGGTCAAGCCGGGCCGCGTGATGTTTGAGATGTCGGGCGTTGACCTGGCCGCTGCCAAGGAAGCAATGGAATTGGCCGCGCACAAGCTGCCCATCCGGACGAAGTTCGTCAGCCGTGCGGAGGAGCTCTGATGGCGAGTCGCATGGAAGATTTTCTGCCGATGAATCCCAACGAGCTTGAGATTCAGGCGCACGAGCTGGGCGAGCAGATTTTTCGCCTGCGTTTTCAGTTGACCACCGGGCAGTCGGAAAGCGTCAAGAAGCTTCGCGAAGCCCGCCGCGATTTGGCGCGTGTCAAGACGCTGGTTCGTCAGCACGAACTTGGCATTCATGCCGCGGCTCCGAAGGAAGCGGCGGCAGCGCAATCGAAGAAGCCAAAGAAGGCGGCTCCCGATAAGCGCAGCCACAAAAAGCACAGCGCCAAAGAATCGAAAGAAGCAAAGGACTCGAAAGAATAATGAGGATCACAGATGGCCAGTGAAGCGGCAACAGGCGCGGCGGAGTCTTCAAGCGATCGCGGCGCGCGTCAGCAGCTCGTCGGCATTGTCACGAGCTCGAAAATGCACAAGACAATCGTGGTGAAAGTCACGCGCACAACGCAGCACCGCAAGTACCTGCGCGTGATTCGCCACAGCAAGAAATACTACGCCCATGATGAGCAGAATGAAGCGCGCCCCGGCGATACGGTTCGCATTGTCGCCAGCCGGCCGCTGTCGCGGCTCAAGCGCTGGCGGCTGGCGGAAATCGTCGCTCGCTCCACGCGCGTGGCGTGATGTTTTCGGAAATGAGGGAGCACTAGCATGGTTCAGATGCGCACGTGGCTGACCGTCGCCGATAATTCCGGCGCGCGGCAATTGACGGCCATTCTTCCGCTCGGCGGAGACACGGGGCTCGTGGCTGGATTGGGAGATGTTGTCACCGCCTCGGTCAAGGAAGCCGCTCCTGATAGTCAGGTAAAGAAGGGAACAGTCGTGAAGGCAGTCGTCGTGCGCACGCGCAAGGAGCATCGCCGCAGGGATGGCACCTACATCCGCTTCGACGACAATGCCGCCGTGCTCATCAACGACGCAGGCGAGCCCGTCGGCACGCGCGTCTTCGGTCCCGTGGCGCGCGAATTGCGCGAAAAGAAGTTCGCCAAGATTATTTCGCTCGCGCCGGAGGTTTGGTAGCCATGCGTCATCGTGAAGCGAAGCAAAAACCGCGGCCCGTGCTGATTCGCCATGGCGACACGGTGAAAATCATGTCCGGGCGCGACAAGGGCAAGACCGGACGCGTGCTTGCCGTCGACCCGGTGAAGCGCCGCGTCACCATCGAGCATGCCAATATCATGAAGAAGCACACGCGGCCGAACCCGTCGAAGAATATTCGCGGCGGCATTTTGGATAAAGAGGGACCGATGGACGTTTCGAACGTGATGATTCTCTGTCCGTCTTGCGGCAAGCACGCGCGCATGGGCACCAAAATATTGTCCGATGGCACCAAGGCGCGAACCTGCCATCGGTGCGACGCGACCATCGAAAATTAGGGGTTAAGAGAGAGTCATGATCAGCCGTTTACATGAACGTTACCGAAAAGACGCCTTGCCGGCGCTCTCGAAGCGCTTCGGATACACGAACACCATGGCTGTGCCGCGCCTGCAGAAGATCACCGTGAACATCGGCCTGGGCGAAGCCAGCCAGAACGTCAAGCTGCTCGACGTCGCCGTGCAGGAGCTTGGCCAGATCACGGGACAGAAGCCGGTGATCACGCGCGCGAAGAAGTCCATCGCGAATTTCAAGATTCGCAAGGGCATGCCCATCGGCTGCATGGTCACGTTGCGTGGCGAGCGCATGTACGAATTTCTCGACCGCTTGGCCAATATCGTTCTGCCGCGCGTCCGCGACTTCAAGGGCTTGCCGGGGAATTCCTTCGACGGCCGGGGAAACTACACGCTGGGCTTGAAGGACCAGCTCGTTTTCCCGGAAATCGATTACACGCGCGTCGACAAAATCAAGGGCATGAACATCACGCTCACTACGTCGGCCCGTTCCGATGAAGAGGGTCGCGAGTTGCTGAAATTGCTGGGCGTTCCGCTGCGGCCGTAACGCGCGGGCGCTGAGGCAAAAAAGTGAAACGAGAGGGCTAAAGGACAAACGATGGCGACCACAGCAAGATGCGCCAAGATGAAGAAGAAGTTGAAGTACAAGATTCGCGTCCGCAACCGCTGCCGCATCTGCGGGCGCTCGCGCGCGTTTTTGCGGAAATTCGAAATGTGCCGCATCTGCTTCCGCGGGCTCGCGCTCAAGGGCGAAATCCCGGGCGTGACCAAGGCCAGTTGGTAAGGAAAATTTGGCAAGGATAATAAATGACCACCGACCCGATTGCTGACATGCTCACGCGGATTCGCAATGCCGTCCGCGCGCGCCATCCGCGCGTTGATTTGCCGTCGTCGAAGATGAAAATCGAAATCGCGCGTATTTTGAAGGAAGAAGGCTACGTCTCCACTTACAAAGTGGTGGACGAGAACAAGCAGAAAGTCCTGCGCGTCTTTTTCCGTTACACCAACGACAAGCGCAGCGTGCTCACGGACCTGAAGCGTATATCGCGGCCCGGCTGCCGCCGCTACGTCGGCAAGACCGGCATTCGCCCCGTCGTCGGCGGCATGGGCGTTGCCATTCTTTCCACGCCGCGCGGAATCATGACCGGCCAGACCGCCCGCAAGGAAGGCGTGGGCGGCGAACTTTTGTGCGAGGTTTGGTAGAGCCATGTCTCGAATTGGAAGAAAACCGATACCGCTTCCCGCTGGCGTGAAGGTGCAAATCGCCGCGGACGCCATCGAAGTCCAGGGCCCGAAGGGCAAGATGCATGTCCCTGTTCCAGGTCGCATCAAGTTCGACCAGAAGGACGGTCATCTGATCGCTTCGCGGCAAAATGAATCGCAGCGCGCGCTGCATGGCTTGGCGCGGGCGCTCGTTGCCAACGCGGTCAAGGGCGTCACCGAGGGTTTCAAGAAAGAGCTCGACATTGTCGGCGTCGGTTATCGCGCCGAAGTGAAAGGCAAGACGGTCGTCTTCGCGCTCGGCTATTCGCATCCTGTACAGTTCCCGATCCCTGAAGGGATACAGGTCGCCATCGAGAAGCAGACGCACGTCACCGTTACTGGTGCTGATAAAGGCTTAGTCGGGCAAGTATCCGCCAACATGCGCGCGCTGCGTCCGCCTGATCCGTACAAGCAAAAGGGCGTTCGCATCGTCGGTCAGCGCCTGAAGAAGAAGGCGGGCAAGGCCGGCGCGGCAAAGACCGCGGCTTAATAACGGGCTACCCGGATATTCGTCATTCCGAGGAGCCACAGCGACGAGGAATCTGCATTTTCCTTGGGAAGTTAGAGCAGCTTGAAGGAGAAGAGCAATGGCTGTCGTGCCAGCAAGAAAACTTTCGCGCGATTTGCACCGCAAGCGCATTCACCAGCGCATGCGCCAAACGCTCGCGGGCTCGGAAGACCGCCCGCGCCTTTGCGTCTACCGCTCGCTCAAGCACATTCGTGTGCAGGTGATTGATGATCACAAGCGGCACACGCTCGCGGCGGCCAGCTCGCTCGACGCGGACGTTAAGAGCCAAATCAAGGGCGGAGGCAACATCGCCGCGGCGAAAGTGGTCGGCAAAATCATTGCCGAACGCGCCCGCGCTGCCGGAGTCGAGAAAGTCGTCTTCGACCGTGGCGGCTACCAATATCATGGCCGTATTCAGGCGCTTGCCGAAGCGGCTCGAGAGGCGGGATTGAAGTTCTGACGCTTATGTCGAAACAAGAGCTCAAAGATACGCTCGCGATTCGCCGGCACATCGACACGAACCTGGCGAATGTCAAGGATCAGGTGGTTTCCATTAATCGCGTCACGAAGGTCGTCAAGGGCGGCAAGAACCTCAGCTTCTCCGCGCTTGTGGTGGTTGGCGATCAGCACGGCCACGCTGGATTCGGCATGGGCAAGGCGCGCGAAGTTCCCATGGCCATCCGCAAAGCCATCGAGCAGGCCAAGAAGAACATGGTCAAGCTCCATTTGAAGGGTTCGAGCATCCCGCACCAGGTTCTTGGGCGTTACGGTTCAGGACAGGTGCTCTTGAAGCCGGCCCCGGAAGGTACCGGCATAATCGCCGGAGGCCCTGTGCGCGCGGTGATGGAAGTGGCGGGAATTCAGAATGTGCTCACGAAGTCGATTGGCACTTCGAATCCGCATAACGTAATCAAGGCGACCTTCGACGCGCTCCTGCATTTGCGGGACGCCGCCAAGGTCAACGAAGAACGCGGCAAGACGGCCGAGCCGGTGACCGCGTAAGGGTTTGAAAACGAATATGGCCACAAAGAAAAAGTCGGAAAAGTTGAAAATTCGTTGGGTGGTCAGCTTCATTGGCTGCCCGCGCAGCATGCGCCAGACGATTCGCGGAATGGGCTTTCGGCGAATGAATCAGCTCGTCGAGCTCGATGACACGCCGTCCACCCGCGGGATGATCGCGCGCGTGCATCATCTGGTGAAGATCGAGCCTGAGAAAAAAGAAGACACGAAGAAAGGCGCGAACGCAGCCTAACGGGGCGACATTATGAGCGTCAAACTATCCAATTTGAAACCGCCGCGTGGCTCGCGCCACCGCAAGGTTCGCGTCGGCCGCGGCATGGGCTCGAAGCTCGGCAAGACCTCTGGCGCCGGCAACAAAGGCCAGCAATCCCGCCGTGGCTATTCGCGCCGGCCTGGTTTTGAGGGCGGTCAGATGCCCATGCATCGCCGCATCCCGAAGCACGGTTTCCATAACCCGTCTTCCACGCGCTACGCCATCGTGAACGTCGAGTCGCTGAACGTGTTCTCCGCGGGCGAGACGGTTACGCCGGATGAGCTCGAAGGCCGCGGCATCATTCATGTTCGTCATGACGGCATCAAGATTCTGGGCGACGGCGAACTAAAAATCGCGCTGACGGTTCACGCGCACAAATTCAGCCGTTCCGCGCAGGAGAAAATCACGGCCGCCGGGGGTAAGGTCGAAGTTTTGCAATGAGAAAGCTGATCGAGGCTTTTCGGAATATCATCTTCACTCCGGACCTGCGCAACAGGTGTCTCTTCACGCTGATGATTCTGGCGATTTACCGCCTGGGCGCGTTCATCACCACGCCGGGAATCAATAGCGCACTGCTCTTGCAACTGTTCCAGCAGAATCGCAATTCCGTTCTCGGTATCGTTGACCTTTTCAGCGGCGGCAACCTTCGCCGGCTGTCGATTTTCGCGCTCGGCATCATGCCGTACATCACCGCTTCCATCATTCTCGAATTGATGGTGGTTGTCTGGCCCTATTTGGAGCGCTTGAAAAAAGAAGGCGATCTCGGGCGCAAAAAAATCACGCAGTACACGCGCTACCTGACGATTATTTTGAGCATCTTCCAGTCCCTGGCGATCGCCATCGCGCTTCAGCACCAGAATCTTGCCGGTCAACAGCTCGTCTATAACCCCGGCATCCGTTTTGTGCTGATGACCATTCTGACTCTCACCACCGGCTCGGCCTTCATCATGTGGCTGGGCGAGCAGATCAGCGATCGCGGCATCGGCAATGGCATGTCCCTGATCATTTTCGCCGGCATCGTGGTCGGCCTGCCGCGCGCCGTTATTAATTTGTGGGAAATGGCCGGCAGCGGCGGGCAATGGGGAGCGCTTGGGCCTGTCGCCTTATTGGGCCTTCTGATTTTGATGGTGGCCGTGGTGGCCTTCATCGTGTTCGTCGAACGCGGCCAGCGTCGCATTCCTGTGCAGTATGCCAAGCGCGTGATGGGACGCAAAGTCATGGGCGGCCAAATGACCTATCTGCCGCTGCGCGTCAATTCCGGCGGCGTGATCCCGCCGATTTTCGCCAGCTCGCTGCTCACGTTCCCGCAGACGCTCGCGCTCGTCTTCGCCAACCGCTCGCCTTTCTTTCAGAATTTCGCGCGCACGTTCGCGTGGGGCGAGCCGCTCTATACGCTGACTTACGTTTTGCTCATCATCTTTTTCGCGTTTTTTTACGTGGGCATCATTTTCAATCCCACGGATCTTGCTGACAACATGCGCAAGTATGGCGGCTTCATTCCCGGCATTCGTCCCGGGCGCAATACTTCCGAGCACATCAATCGCGTGCTCACGCGGCTCACATTCGTCGGCGGGCTGTACCTCGCGATTGTTTGCGTTCTGCCGGAATGGATGATCTCCGGCATTCACCTCCAGCATTTGCCGATTGTCGGCGGCTGGATTGACGAGCACTTCTGGCGCTTCGTTCTCGAAGGCTTGAACGTCAATTTCTATTTCGGTGGCACATCGCTGCTGATCGTCGTGGGCGTGGCCATGGATACCGTGCAACAGCTCGAGGCGCAGCTCGTGATGCGGAATTACGAAGGGTTCACGCGCCGCGGCCGTTTGCGGGGCCGGGGTGTCTAAACGTGGCGCTCCTCGACGCCAAAAAGGCGCTGGCGCGCGCCGTGATATTTCTTGGGCCGCCGGGTGCCGGTAAGGGCACGCAGGCAAAGCTGGTTGCTGAAAAGCTTCACGTGCCGCATCTCTCCACCGGCGATATGTTGCGCGAAAACGTCAGCAAGGGCACGGAGCTTGGAAAGATCGCAAAGCCGGTGATGGAGCGCGGCGATCTGGTGCCTGACGATTTGATTTTGCGCATGGTCGAGGATCGCATCGCGCGCCCTGATGCAGCGAATGGATTCGTCTTCGACGGTTTTCCGAGGACGCTCGCGCAAGCGGAGGCGTTGAACCGGATTCTCGAACGCCAGGATTTTGGGCCGCCCGTGGTGATTTTCTTCCGCGTCGCGGACGACATCTTGATGCGCCGGCTGGCGGGCCGCCGGATGTGCAAGAGCTGTTCGGAGATTTACAACATTTACGACCGTCCGCCGAAGGTCGAGGGGCGTTGCGATCTCGACGGCGGCGAATTGATTCAGCGCGCCGACGATACAGCGGAAGTAGTTCACGAGCGCCTGGCGGCATATAACCGGCAAACAAAGCCGCTGGTGGCTTATTACCGCTCGCAGGGAATGCTGGACGAAATCGATGCCGCGGCGGGCATGGCTGCCGTCACCGATTCGGTGTTTGGCGTTCTGGGGCAGTCTGAGGGGCGTGCGTGATTATCTGCCGCTCGGCTGCGGAGCTCGACACGATGCATCGCGCGGGCATGATCGTCTGGGGCGCGCTCACGGAATTGCGCAAGATGGTGCGGCCCGGCGTTTCGACGCTGGAGCTCGACGCCTTCGCCGAGGAGTACGCGCACAAGCATCATGCGCGTCCGGCGTTTAAGGGCTATCACGGCTACCCGAAGTCGCTGTGCACTTCCATCAATCAGGAAGTGGTGCACGGAATTCCTTCGGGCAAGCGCGTGGTGAAAGAGGGCGACATCTTGTCGATGGATTTCGGCGTCGAGCTTGAAGGGTATTACGGCGACGCGGCGCTCACTGTCCCGGTCGGGAAAATCGATCCGGCGCGTGAGAAGCTCTTGCGTGTTACGCGCGAAGCTCTCGAACGCGGCATCGATCAAGTGCGGCCCGGCAATCGCTTGACGGATATTTCGGCTGCCGTGCAACAGTGGGCCGAAAAGAATGGCCTTTCGGTGGTGCGCGAGTTTGTGGGCCACGGGATCGGCACGAAAATGCATGAGGATTTGCAAGTGCCGAATTACGGCGAGGCAGGTCGCGGCCCGAAGTTGCAAACGGGCATGGTGCTCGCCATCGAGCCGATGGTGAATACCGGAGGCCCGGCGGTCAAGGTCCTCGAAGATAAGTGGACGGCGGTGACGGCCGATGGCAGCGATTCGGCGCACTTCGAGCATACGGTGGCCGTCACGGAAAATGGTCCGTGGATTTTGACGCGTCCACGCGAGACCTCTGGTCCGGTGTGGTAATGGAATTGGTAAATGGAAATTCGATTTAGCGGTTCGGTTTGACAGGAGCGCATGGCAAAAAGACCGCAGGACGATAAGAAGAAGGGCGACTCGGGCAATCCGAAGGAAGACGCCATCGAAGTGATGGCCACGGTGATCGAGCCGCTGCCGAACGCGATGTTTCGCGTTTCGCTGGAGAACAATAAGCACCAGGTCCTGGCGCACATTTCCGGAAAAATGCGGAAAAATTTCATTCGTATTCTGCCGGGAGACAAAGTAGCGGTCGAGCTTTCGCCTTACGATTTGACGCGCGGCCGCATCGTCTACCGCTACAAATAGCGGCAAGTTTTTTTCGCGGGTTTTTGTAGTTGTCGTTCCGAGGAGCGGCTGCGACGAAGAATCTGCTTTTGACTTTTGGAAATGGGCAATAGCACAACGGAGACAGAATGAAAGTCAGGGCATCGGTCAAGAAAATCTGCATGAAGTGCAAAGTGGTCCACCGCCGCGGCGTGGTGCGCGTGGTTTGCAGCAATCCGAAGCATCGCCAGCGTCAAGGCTAGGGACAACTCTCCGTGGCGCTGTCATTCCGAGGAGCCATGCGACGAGGAATCTGCTTTAGGAATTTGAAAAGCGCAGATCAGCACGAGCATTCGAGTAAGCCCTTAGGGAGGCATCAAGATGGCACGTATCGCGGGCGTTGAACTGGCGCCCAATAAACGTCTCTGGGTTGGTCTCACGGCCATTTACGGCATCGGCCAGGCGCGCGCGCAGGAACTGTGCGCCAAGGCCAAAGTGGACCACTTCAAGAAAATCAAGGACCTGAGCGAGGACGAAATCAATCACGTCCGCCAAGCCATCGAATCCGAAGGCCGCGTCGAAGGCGATCTCCGCAAAGAGATGCAGATGAACATCCGGCGGCTGATCGAAATTCAGTGCTATCGCGGTCTGCGTCATCGCCGCAACCTGCCGGTGCGCGGCCAGCGCACGCACACGAACGCTCGCACGCGCAAAGGTCCGCGCAAGGGCGCCGTCGCGGCGAAGAAGAAAGTCGCGGCCCGCAAGTAACTCTGGTTTAGGAACGAAGGAGAAGAAGACTCGTGGCCAAGGAACCGCAGCAGCAGGATGGCGCAGCCGCGCCGGCAACAACCGGCAAGCCGACCAAGCGCAAGAAGGAATTTCGCAAGAAGCGTGAGAAGCGCGTCGTGCCGCAGGGCGTCGCGTACGTTCAGGCGACGTTCAACAACACGATCATCACGCTCGCCGATCCCGATGGCCGCGTGTTGAGCTGGGCCTCGGCGGGCTCCGTCGGCTTCAAAGGCTCGCGCAAAGGCACGCCATACGCCGCGCAGCAGGCCGCGATGAACGCCGCGGGAACGGCGCGCGATCAATTTGGCTTGAAGTCCATTGAAGTGCGCGTCAAGGGCCCGGGCGCGGGGCGCGAGTCGGCCGTGCGCGCTTTGGCTTCAGCCGGCTTGCACATTCGCTTGATCAAAGACGTCACGCCCGTGCCGCACAACGGTTGCCGGCCGCCCAAGCGCCGCCGCGTCTGATATTTTTTTGGTATTAGCAGCATGCAGCAATGACAGGTATCGGTAAAAGGAGAAGGGCAATTGGCAAGACATCGTGAAGCAGTTTGCCGGCTGTGCCGCAGAGAAGGGATGAAACTCTTCCTCAAGGGCCTCCGGTGTTTTACGGAAAAATGCGCCATCGAGAAACGCAATTTCCCGCCCGGACAACACGGGCAGGCGCGCCGGCCAAAAATGGTCGGCTACGGCGTGCAGTTGCGCGAAAAGCAAAGGATGAAGCGCACATACGGTTTGCTCGAAAAGCAATTCCGTCACTATTATGCCAAAGCCGCACGCGCGCAGGGGCCCACGGGCTCGAACCTGATGATTATGCTCGAGCGCCGCTTGGACAACGTTGTGTATCGTGCAGGCCTTGCCAGTTCGCGCTCGCAGGCGCGCCAGTTGGTCACGCACGGTCACGTGCGCGTCAGCGGCCGCAAGGTAAACATCCCGAATTACATGGTGAAGATCGGTGACGAAGTGGCCATGAAGGAGAAGATGCACCAGAACGCCATGGTGCTCGAAGCGCGCAATCTGGCGCAGAATCAGAACGCCGCTCCGTGGTTGCAAATCGATCGCGAGAATTTCAAGGCGCGCGTGAACGCCATGCCGCGCCGCGAAGACGTCCAAACGCCGGCGTTGAATGAGCAGCTCATCGTCGAGCTCTATTCGAAGTAGTGTGGCAGTGGCACAGGCTTCAGCCTGTGGACGTTTTGGAGCAGTGCGGAACAGGCCCGCCTGCCGCCGGCAGGCTTTAGCCTGTGCGAGTTTAGTCAGCATTTTTTTGTAGGGGGGCCCGCATATCGCGGGCAGGAGGAAAAAGACAATGTGGAAGGGTTTTCAGAAACCAAAGCGGCTCGCGGCAGAACTCGAATCACTCACCGACAAGTACGGAAAATTCTCCGCGCAGCCATTTGAGCGCGGCTGGGGAACCACGGTGGGCAACTCGCTGCGTCGCGCGCTGTTGAGTTCCATCGAAGGTGCCGCCATCACCGCCGTCAAGATCGAAGGCGTGCTGCATGAATTTTCGCCGATTCCTGGCGTGGTCGAAGACGCCACCGACATCATTCTCAACCTCAAGCAGGTGCCGCTGAAATTGAATTCCGATCAACCGAAGACAATTACGTTCGTTGTCGATACGCCCGGCCCGGTGACGTCCGCGAAAATCGAGGAAGATGCCGACTTGGCGGTGCTCGACAAGAACGTTTATCTCGCCACGGTCAGCGAGGGCGGAAAGTTCGAAATGGAAATCCGCGTCAAGAATGGCCGCGGCTACGTCGCTGCCGATCGCAATTTCGACGAGGACCTGCCGATTGGCTACATCCCCATCGACTCCGTCCATTCGCCCGTGCGGAAGGTTAATTACTCGGTCGAAGCGGCTCGCCTTGGCCAAATGACCGATTACGAGAAGCTGTCTCTCGAAATCTGGACCAACGGCGCCATCACGCCGCAGGATTCCATCGGCCTCGCGTCCAAGCTGATCAAAGATCACATGAGCATCTTCATCAATTTCGAGGAGCAGCCCGAGTTGCCCGAGGAAGTCGTCGAAAATTTCGCCGACCCGCGCCTCGAGCATATGGATCGCTCCGTCGAGGAGCTCGAACTTTCTGTTCGCTCTTACAATTGCCTGAAGAACGCGAACATTCAGAGCCTTCGCGAACTCGTGCAGAAGACCGAAGGCGAGATGCTCAAGACCAAGAATTTCGGCCGCAAGTCCCTCAACGAGATTAAGGACATTCTCGTGAAGATGGGGCTTTCGCTCGGAATGAAATTCGACGAGCACGGCCGCATCATCTGGCCGCCGCTGCCGAGCCAAACCGCTCCGCCGGCGCCGGAAGAGACCACGACGTTCTAATGTTTTGTGTGAACTTAAGTGATTTTTTCTGGGCTTTGCTTTTGTAGCTCATGTCCCGCCAGCGTCTTTGGCTGGCTGACATGAGGTTGTGGCGCAAAAATAGTTTTGCGTTTAACCCTTGCGGCGTAAAAATTAAATCGTCTGTAATTTGTTAAGGAATCGACGAACATGCGACACCTCGTATCAGGAAGCAAACTCGGGAAGCAGCCAGCGCACCGCCGGGCGGTGTTGCGCAACTTGGTGACGAACGTCATCGAGCGCGAACGCATCACCACCACCATCGCCCGCGCCCGTGCCGCGCGTCCGCTCGTCGAAAAAATGATCACACTCGGCAAGCGCGACACGCTCCACGCGCGCCGCCAGGCCGCCGCATTTCTCCAAACCACGGACGCCACGAAGAAACTGTTCGCCGTAATCGCGCCGCGCTTCTCCGATCGCCCCGGAGGTTACACGCGCATCATTCGCGTCGGCTGGCGCATTGGCGACGGCGCCGAACTGGCCATCCTCGAACTCATCGGTTCGGAATTGAAAAAGAAAGAAAAGAAAACCAAAAGAGAAAAGCCAGAGGAAGTTCCCGAAACCGAAGCGAAAGCCTCAACCTAAGATTTTCATCGGTGGCGCTGGTTCTCCGCTCGCGCAAGTTCTAAGAACTGCAGTGGCACAGGCTTTAGCCTGTGCGCTTCCATTTGTCATTCCAGGGAGCGCTGCGACGAGGAATCTGCATTTGTTCTGCGCTTCTGCAAACTCTGTGCGCCCTTCGTGCCCCGCGAACAGTTCGGCGAGAATGACAATGGTGAGCCTCTGACACCAAACTGTTAGCCCGTCGTCTTGGCCTTTGCCGGCGGTGTTTTTTTCGAAAGCGATCGGATGTAGTTGACCATGTTCCAGATTCCTTCCGGCTTTTGACGGTCGCCTTCGCCGGTCATATCGCCTTTGCCTTTCTGGATGATGTAAAACAGCTCCCCATCCCTCATGTCTTTCAGAGTCGCTGCGTCGCGAAAATCCTTGAGCGTCAATTTCATGTCCGCGGCCAGATCGCCCTTTCCCGAACCATCCGCGCCGTGGCACATCGCGCAGTCGTAGCCGTAGATCTGTTTCCCTTCGGCAATCGACGCAGCGGTGGGTTTCACCGGGTTCACCTGCTTTGCCGCGTCGGGAGGAATCACGAATGCAGCGGTGGCCGTTGTGGGTTTCTCCGTTTGTGCCGCTGGCTTTGCGGTTTGTTGCGCGGTTTTGTCCGCTTGTCGCGCCGCGCCGGAGACCCCCAAAATCGCGAGAGCCGAAAGAACTACGATTTCTTTGCGCATGGCAAACTCCTGACCAACTCGGCGCCATTCTACGCCCGCCAGTCAATCGCGCAAAGCCTAAGTCCGAAGGCCAGCCTTGGCCATCGCGAGGCCCGATCGTGTTCGTTTTGGTTTATTCCAGCCGGTAGTTAGGAGCTTCGCGCGTGATAATCACGTCATGCACGTGGCTTTCGCGCAGGCCCGCGGAGGTGATGCGAATAAACTTAGCGCGCTCCTGCAGCTCGCGAATATTTCCCGCGCCGCAATAGCCCATGCCGCTGCGCAGGCCGCCGACAAGCTGCTCCACAAGTCCGGAGAGCGGCCCTTTATAGGGCACTTGTCCCTCGATTCCTTCCGGCACGGATTTTCCGCGTTCCGCGCTTTCCTGCGCATAGCGGTCCGCCGATCCCGCCTCCATCGCGCCCAGCGAACCCATGCCGCGATACGATTTGTACGTGCGCCCTTGATACAGAATCGTCTCGCCGGGAGCCTCCTCGGTGCCCGCGAAAAGTCCGCCAATCATCACCGCGGACGCGCCTGCGGCCAGCGCCTTCGTGATGTCGCCGGAAAATTTGATTCCGCCGTCGGCGATAATCGGCACGCCTGTCCCTTGCGCGGCCCGTGAAGTTTCGAGGATCGCCGTAATTTGCGGCACGCCCGCGCCTGTCACCACGCGCGTTGTGCAAATTGACCCTGGCCCCACGCCCACTTTGATTCCATCGATGCCCAGCGATATCAATTCGCGCGCGCCCTCTTCCGTCGCCACGTTTCCGGCAAGAAGCTGCATTTCCGGCAACCGGTGCTTCACTTTCTTGATGGCGTCCATCACGCGAACCGAATGCCCGTGAGCCGTGTCGATCGCCAGTGCATCCGCGCCCGCCTTGGCCAATTCGACTGCGCGCTCCAGGAAATCTCCGGTCGCTCCAATCGCCGCGCCTACGCGCAATCGTCCGTGCTCGTCCTTCGCCGCGATGGGGAATTCGATTTTTTTCTGAATATCTTTGACAGTGATCAAGCCCTTCAGATTGAAATCCTTGTCGACCACCAAAAGTTTTTCGATGCGATGTCGTTGCAGCAACCGCTCTGCTTCATCGAGCGTCGTGCCCACGGCGACGGTAATCAAATTGTCTTTGGTCATCACGGCGCTGACGGGCTGGTCCAGATTGCGCTCGAAGCGCAGGTCGCGGTTGGTCAGAATTCCCACCAGCTTCGTTCCGCGCGTCACCGGGAGTCCAGACACCTTGTACTTGTTCATGATGTCGAGCGCGTGACGCAGCGACAGTTCCGGCGCAATCGTCACGGGGTCGACGATCATTCCGCTTTCCGAGCGCTTCACGCGGTCGATTTCCTCTGCTTCGCGCTCCACGGTCATGTTGCGGTGTACGAATCCGAAGCCGCCCTGCCGCGCCAGCGCAATCGCCAGGCGCGATTCCGTCACCGTGTCCATTGCCGCCGCCACCACGGGAATATTCAGCGCGAGTTTGCGCGTCAGGCATGTGCGCGTGTCCGTTTCCGCCGGCAGCACGGACGACTTTCCCGGCAGCAGCAGCACATCGTCAAAAGTCAGCGCTTCGGCAATATGTCCATCAGGATTCATTCGGCAATTCCTTTATATCCGATTTTTATGACGCGATTTTCCCAGGCCGCTGAATAGCCCGTGTCGTTCCACTCACCCTTCACCATGGCGGTGTCATTCCGAGGAGCCACGCGACGAGGAATCTGCTTTTTTCTCGGTCTTCTCGCAAAAACAGATCTCTTGCTGTTTGCGGTGCTTGGGAAAACGGTAAAGAGCAATCTGCGCCTTGTTCAGGCCCTAAAAACGCCAAAGCCCAGCAAGGGTCGCTGGGCGCGAGTGCACTTTTCCTGTGACAAAAATCCCTCATCAGTGAAGAATCCATTGTATGCGCACAAACGCGTGAAATCAAGCGTCCCGTCAAAACTGCAGTGGCTCGGTTTCCGGTTACCGCAGGGTGCCCCATGCTCGGTTTGTGAGCGTGGGGCGTTTCCCAGTTTGCTGTTGACCAATTTCAACCAATATCGGAATGATAGCTGGCCCGATGCAGCTTCTTGGATTAATATCAGGGCAGGCTTGAAGCCCGAGACGGGCATACCTTGACTACAAGGAGCTGCCTTGCCGCCAGATTCCAGGCAGGAGAAGACAGTCGTAATTCACTCCGCCGGCTCGAACACGGAGGCAATGGTGATTCGCGGGTTGCTGGAAAGCGCCGGCATTGCGTCTCCCGGCTCGTCCACCACAGACCCGTTCCCCATGGCCGAAGCGGGCGATGATTTTCACAGCTCAGACGTGATCGTTTTGGAATCGCAGGCCGAGAAGGCGCGAAGGATCATTGCCGAGTACCTGAAGAGCAACGAAGGAATCGAACTCGAGACGCCGGAAGATTCCCAGTCATAAATTTCTTTCTCGCCCGTACGATAGTTCCAGATTCCTACTGCGCATGAGCCGGGACAAACGTCTGCACATTTAATGTGCGACCGTCCGTCGACGCCGTAACCGCTCCCGCCTGGTCCGTTTGTAAAAGCCTGATCCCCTTGGCGCCGTACCTCTCGACGGTTTCCGCATTCGGAAGGCCATACGAATTGTCCTCACCCACGGAAATCACGCCGACACGCGGGTTCACGGCGTCAAGAAAAACTTCCGTCGACGATGTTTTGCTTCCGTGATGAGGAACCTTCAGAAAATCCGCAGCCAGCGGATCATGCCCTTGCGTAAGCGCATTTTCGACTTGTTTCTCAATATCGCCGGGCAATAAAAAGTGGATGGCACGGTCCTTTAGCCGCAATACTACCGAGTCATTGTTCGCCGCCGCGGGCGCTTCCGTCGGGTCCGCCGGCCACAGAATTTTCCCTTCGACACCATCCCAGTCAAAATTGTCTCCCTGCTCCCGGTGAACAATCTTCACGTGACGCGCTACTGCTTGGGCCAGCAATGCGCGATACGCGGGCGCATTTTCGTCGCGCCCAACCCATAGTTGTCCAACTCGAAAATTATTGAGGACCGCGCGCAGGCCGTCGATGTGATCGTGATGCGCGTGGCTGAGCAAAACCACGTCGAGCTTCTTGATTCCGCGCGACCACAAATACGGCGACACCACCTGTTCTCCCACATCAATCCCGGATTGATAGCCGCCCACGCGTTCTGCCCCAGCCGCGCCGCCGCCGTCGATCAGCATCGTTCGCCCGTCAGGGAAGGACACAAAAATGGAATCGCCCTGTCCCACATCCAAGACAGCCGCTTCGAGTTTCCCGCGCGCGATCCCGGGCTCGAAAGGATACGTCCCGACCACAACCGCCGAAGCCAACAGCGCGACTAGAGTCAGCCATTCAAGAGTGCGATGCTTCCGTATGTTGCCAGTCGCAGTGCGATTTCTCCCCACCTGCTGTGCAGCCGACCAGAGCAATCGCTGCCAAACAAGCCAGAATCGTCATAAAGACGGCCAGGAACCAGTGCGGCGGTCCCGGAATTCGCCACGACATGCGCGGCAGGCGGCTGAACCAGCCAATACTGGACAGCAAGCCTGCCACTAGCAGTCCAGTGGCCTTCGCGATTGCCGCAGCCAGCGCACTCCAAACGTAAGTGGCCATTAAAGACAAAAACCCGAGCGGCACGATCAGCGTTGTCAACAACACGGCGGGCACGTTGCTGGCAGGTCCCGATAAACTGACGCGATGAAAATAAAGCGCCAGCAAAGGCATCATGCCCAGCTGAATGCAAAACGAAAGCAACAGAACATCCCACAGACGCAGGCCGAGCCGCACAGGCACCGTAAACAATGGCTCGGCCCATGTTGACAAACGTTTCGGAAGTCTCAGCGCAAGCCCGTTTGCCGCTGCGCGAAGATCGAGGCGGAACTGCGTGGCGCGAGGTGAATGCAGCCGGTCACGAGTCACGTCGCCAATGTGCTCCAGTGCCCGGCGTACAGGGCTGCTTGTGCGATCGATCCACGGCACGGCCAACCCCGCAATCACGCCGGCCGCCAAAAATGAAAGCTGGTAGCTGGCATCGAAGAGTTCATCTGGCCGTGCGATCAGCAAAATCAGCGCCGCACGCGCCACCGTGTTCACCAGGGCGACGCGGCGAAACAGCAATCGCGCAAACAAGAAAATCGCCGTCATCAGCGCAGCGCGCAAAATTGGCGGACGATCCTGCACCACACCCAAATATCCTGCGAGCACGACGACTGTTATGACCGTCGTTGCGCCCAGCGGCAGACGCAGCAAGCGGCATAGCCAGAACACGAAAACCGCAAGCGCGCCAACGTGCAATCCCGCGACGACGAGCACATGAAACGCGGCCGTTTTCTGGAAACTCTCGGCGAGCTCGGAGTTCACAAAATTGCGGTCGCCTAGCAACATGGCCCGCAGCACCGCAATGCGTTCCGGCTGCCCGAGGTAGAGCTGATCCAGCCTGGATAGCAAATCCCCTCGGGCCCGCGCGAAACGACGCGCGATAGAAACGCTGGCCGGGCCGGCGGTTTCGATCAGTTCCGTGCTGCGCAGAGTGCCCAGCAGCTCGATATTTTGCCGCTTCAGAAATCCGCGTTCATCAAACGCGCCAGGGTCCTGATAATTTCGCGGAATGCGCGCGCGACAGAGAGCTTCCACGCAATCCCCGGCGCGCAAGCGGGGAAGTACGTCACCGTTGCGGCCGAAATAATAATTGACGCGCAAGCCGCCGCGCGCGACGGTTGTTCGCCCACCCACCTCCACGCCCGCCAAATCAATTGTGTAGCAGACACCCCACGGCAAACGTTCCGGATCTTCGCGCAGTATTCCGCGCCACCGTAGAGCCTGGCTCGTATCGATTTTCCCCGATTCAACAAGGCCCGCCACGTCGTCGAGCGCAACGTTGCGCTGTTCCAATTGCATTGCCAACGCGCCCAATGCAAACCACGCCGCCAACGCGCAAATTCCCGCCGCTGCAATTTTCTTCCATAGCAACGCGAAAAGCAGGCCAACTAGAATTGACAGTGTCGCAGCTGTAATCCAAAGTGTCGGACGTGTACTGGAGAACCTGGCAGTGGCAATGCCTGAAGCGAACGCAAGCCCAAGCCACAGCGCCGGCAGTTTCACCGGACTCGATCTAGCCGCGCGATCGCCTCGATATGATACGTTTGTGGGAACATATCAAATAGGTAAAGTGCCTGAAGAGCATACGCCTTCGCGCACAGTTTTGCCAGATCGCGTGCCAGCGTTGAAGGATCGCACGACGCGTAAACAATTCGCTGCGGCGCGATCTCAATCAATTTGTCGAGAGCCTCGGGCTCGATTCCCGCGCGTGGCGGGTCCACAATCACCGCATCGGGCGCCGCGCCGCCGCGCTTCCGCCTCCATGCGGCAAGAAACGCTTCCGTCGAATCATTTCGTGCCGCAATCGTTTTCCCGCTCAGCCCCGCGTTCGTCTCCAGGTCGCGTGCGGATGCGGGATTGGCCTCCACCGCTTCCACGTGCCCGAAACTTTTCGCCAGTGACATCGCGAACAATCCCACGCCCGCATATAAGTCCAGAGCCACTTCACCGCTTCCCGCCGTCGCCGCGACAACGCTCGCCATTTCCTCCACCAAAAATCGGTTCACCTGAAAAAAAGACATATGCCCAACTCGAAAACTATTCTGCGCCACCTTGTATTGCAGAAATCCAGGGCCGTGCAGCGACATTCGCTCGCCGCGCGCGTCCTGTATAAGAATACTTTTCACATCCTCTATTCTCTCGCGGAGCATTTTCGCGATTGTCTCCGCCGCGCGGGGAAGCGAAGTGCAGGAAATGTTCAGCAGGACGCCGCGATCCTCGGCGTCAACGAACGCTTCCACTTCTCGCAATGTTTCTGGCAATTGTCCTTCGCGCAAAGCGCCGCGCAGCGCTTCAAACGTCGCGAAAAGTTTCGGCGAAAGTATCGGACAAGCTTCGACAGGGCACAGCGTCGAAGATCCCGCCCGAAAGTATCCGATGCCGGCTGCCTCATTAACGGAAGCGCTCGCGCGATCTCCAGACGGCGTCCGAATCTTCCACTGCGCGCGGTTGCGATACTGCCACGGCGGCGAAGCGTGCACAGTTACCGGGCCCTTCCAGTCGATCTTCCCGAGACGCCGAAAAGTTTCGCGAAGGATCTGCTCTTTGTAACGGAGTTGCGCCTCGTACGCAATGTGTTGATAGTCGCACCCGCCGCAGACGCCGAAATGCGGGCATTGCGCATCCACGCGTTCCGGTGAAGCATTCACCACTCGCGTCAGGCGCCCGCGAACGAACTTTTTCTTGCGCTCGCCAGCTTCGATCTCCACTTCTTCGCCGGGCAGCACAAACGGCACAAACACGGCCTCGCCGTTTTCGTGCGCGAGTCCCTCGCCTCCGTAAACAAGCTTTTCGATTTTTACGCGCATAGTTTGTTGGAATCCGGTCGGTGTTGCTCGTGGATTATTTCAAATAGTAGAGGCTCAGTCTCGATACTCGGTAAATTTCAAACAGCCGCTTCTGAACATATTGCCTTTCCACAAGCGCGAGCTGCTCTGCGGACATTTTCCGCCGGTACGGTGCGAGCGCGCTGTCCATCTCGCGCCTCACCACGAGCATCGTTTCCGCGTCGGCGGCGGAAGTGAGTGTGGCAGAGAGCTTGTCTTCGAGCACGGTCAACCTGCGTTCGAGTTCTTCCAGGTCGAGATGCGCGGCGGCAGCGTCCAGCGTCATCTTCGCTTCTTCAACTCCGCGCGCGATTTCTACAAACCGTCTGGCGAGCTCCTGCGACACGCCCGCAAATTGCTCCGCCGCCAGGCGCAGCTTTCGAATGCCGTCGTCCAGATAGCGAGCCAACTCCTCCCGCGAAAATAGTTCTGCGGCGGCCGCTCTCGCGTGCCCTTCGGGGCCTTTTCCGACTTCCGCTTCGCGTACCTCTGCAGCCGCGTCGAGCACCGCGTCCACGCAATACGCCAAACTTTTCAGCGGACGCCCAGCCGTGCCGCGCCGTGAGCGCCCGTAGCTTTCAAATGCCCGGTCGATCCCTTTGAGTACTGCTCCCAACGGAATTCCCGCCTTCTGCCACGTTTCCAAAATTGCCCAATCCAGCGGCGACACCAATAGATGCGCCCCGCGCTTGCGCCAAAAGTGTTCTTCGATTTCGGTGAAATAATTGAAGTAGTTGAATTCCGCCATCGCCACAACGCAACTAACGCGCCGGCTTTCGCGCTGAAGGTTTTGGCTTGCGGCCGCCTTCGCGCCGCTCCGCTGCGGCGTGGGGACTCGCTGTTTCCGGAGTCGCGTTGCGCTCCCAGAGAATTCGCAACCCGTCCAGCGTCAAGTGCTCGTCAACCTCTTGAATGTGCTTCGACCCCGCGCCAATCAGCGCCGCTTGACCACCCGTGGCGATCACGCGCGTTTCCGCTCCTAATTCCTTTTTCAGCCGTTCCAGAATTCCGTCCACCAGATCCGTGAAACCGTAGTACAGCCCGGCCTGCATCGATGCCGCGGTATTCGTGCCGATAATCTTTCTAGGGTCGCGAATCTCCACTCGAAAAAGCCGGGCGGCGCGCGCAAAGAGCGCATCCGCGGAAATGCCCACGCCCGGCGCGAGCACGCCTCCCAAATATTCTCCGCGTTTCGACACCACGTCGAAATTGATCGCCGTGCCGAAATCCACCACCACGCATGGGCCGCCGTACTTCGCAAACGCCGCCACGCCGTTCGCAATTCTGTCCGCGCCCACTTCCTGCGGATTGTCGTAATGCACCGGCATGCCTGTTTTGATCCCCGGTTCAACGAACAGCGCCTTCAAACCGAAATATCGCTCCGCCATTTCCGCGAGAGTCGCGTTCAGCGACGGCACCACGGACGCAATCATCACGCCCTTGATTTCTGTCGCCGCTAGTCCAGCCAGAGTAAAGAGCTCTCGCGTCAGGATTCCGTATTCGTCCACCGTTTGATCGCGCGCCGTCGTCAGCCGCCAGTTCGCCAGCAGTTCGTTCCCGCGAAACACGCCGAGCACCGTGTTCGTATTCCCCACGTCCATTGCCAGCAGCATCATTCCGCCTCTGCCACCATGCCGGAAATCACGCTTTCGATTTTTCCGTCGTCGCGTTTCACGCGCAAAATTCCCATGGGCTCCAGCCCCGCCGTTGTTCCCACGAAATTGTCCGTGCTCGTCGAAATGCGCACGCGCTTGCCTTCGAAGTAGCTCGACACTTCCGCGAATCTCCGCAAAATCGGCGCGGCCCCTTCGGCAATGAATTGATTGTAGTAGCGGTCGAGGTGCCGCAGCAACCGCGCAAGCAGTTCCAGCCGCGAGTGCACGCGCCCAGTCTCCATTCGCATTGACGTCGCGATGCTCGCAAGGTCGTTCGGCATTTTCGTCTGATTCACGTTGATGCCAATCCCAATCACGGCAAAATGCATTCGGTCCGGCTCGGCTTGCATCTCTGTCAGAATGCCGCAGACCTTCTTGCCTTTCAGCAGCACGTCGTTCGGCCAGCGAATGTCTGGGCGAAGGCCGCTTTCTTCGGCGATCGCGTCGTACGCTGCCAGTCCGGCCACTAGAGTCAATGCCGGCGCCAGCATCGGCGAAATCTGGGGCCGCAGCAAAATACTGACGTAAATCCCAGCCGCTTTTTCCGAATGCCACGAATGTCCCGCGCGCCCGCGCCCCGATGTCTGTTCCTCCGCGACAACTACAGTGCCATGCGCTTCTCCTTCTTCTCCCAGGCGCATCGCCACGGTATTCGTCGAGTCCACTTTGAAGAAATGAAAAATATGTTTCGCGAAAGGTGTGCCGCGCAGTCCGCGCGCTAGCAATTTCGGCGCTAGAACGTCCGCCGCTCGCTCGATGTGGTAGCCCGTTCGCGGATGTCCCTTCACTTTTACGCCGGCTGCGCGCAGCGTCTCGATCCAGCGCCACACAGTCTGCCGCCGCACGCCAATCTCCTTGGCGATTTGCGCGCCGCTGATTACGATCGTTGTGTTTTCCGTCAGCAGCGACAGCAATGCGTCAATGCGCTTGTCTGTGCGCCCGGGCAGGCTCAGCCGATTTTTCTGCGTGCGTGATTTAACTGCAACCATGATGGGTCAATCTTCCGGTAGACTCACTCTTCTCGCGTGTCTCCTTTAGCCGTTTGTTAAAAGAGTCCGAGAGCTTTGTGGGTCGCGGCTTCAGCCGCGACATATGCCGCCCGTTTTCTTCATGGGCTTTAGCCCCTGAGGCCGGTTTTCACCGCTACGAACAGCTCTTACTATTATAGGTCTGCGCCGTACTGCACGGTTTCAGCGCCCTAGACCCACAAAAAAGCCTCCGATTGTCATCCCGAGCCGCCATGCGGTGAGGGATCTGCTTTGCAGTGGCACAGGCTTCAGCCTGTGGCTTCTTGGTATTCGCTCGCTTTCTCGTGTCATCACAGACCGCTTTCCCCTGCGGCAGGTATGTCTCTGCGAGACGAGTGGTCTGCAGTTTCGCGAAAGTGCCGAAATAAACGCGGCGTCACTCCAATTGCGCCAGCCGCTCCACAATCTTCTGGTACTCGATCTGCCGCTCGGCCAGCGTCGCTTCCAATCCGCGAACAATTTCCGCAGGCGCGCGGCTGCGAAACGTATCGTCGGCGAGCCGCTGTTGTTTTGACGCGATATCCTTTTCCAGTCGCTCTTTCTCTTTTTTCAGTTTTGCCGTTTCCGCTTTGGCGTCGACTGACTCGCCTTCAAATTGAATTCGCAAGTCGAATTGCGACGTGGAGCGCACCGCTCCCTCGCCGCTCTGGAGTTTTCCTGTTTGGATCTTCAGCGCCGAAAGACTGCCAAGCCGGAGAATCACTTCGAGATTCTCCGCCGCGCGATTGCGTACTTCCGAATCTTCCGACGCGAAATCGGCCGCCACTTTTTTCTTCGTATCCAGCTTTATTTCCGCGCGTATGTTGCGGGCCGCCACAACAATCTCCTGCACCAGCGCGACGCTTCGCTCCGCTTCTGGATTTGCCCAGGCCGACTGAAACCGTGGAAAGCTGTGAAGCGAGATGGATTTTGCGTCTGCCTTTTGCGGCAACCGGTGCCACAGTTCTTCGGTGATAAATGGCATGAATGGGTGCAGCAGACGCAGTGCGTATTCGAACGCCGCAAACAAATTCCGCCACGTCGCAATCGCGTCCTCGCGATTTTCTGATGCCAGCTGCGGTTTCAGCCATTCGATATACCAATCGCAGAAATCGCCCCAGAAAAAGTGATAGATAACGTGCGCCGCCTCATGGAAGCGGAAATTCTCCAGCGCGTCGTTCATCTGTTCCGTCACCGCCGCGAGTCGCGAGAAAATCCACTGGTGGGGCAGCGGATCGCGCGTCGCATACAGCGCCTTGGCGCGAACATCCGGAGCCGCCAGCTCTTCGAGCGTCACGCCCATCGCTTCAATCTTCTCCAGATTGAAGAATAAAAATCGCGCCGCGTTCCAAATCTTGTTCGCAAAAGCGCGATAGCTCAAAATGCGCTCTTCGCTCAGCGCAATGTCCGTCCCAGGGGCTGCGGCTACGACCAGAGCGAATCGCAGCGCGTCCGTGCCGTACTTCTCGATGATTTCGAGCGGGTCGATCACGTTCCCGCGCGTTTTCGACATCTTTATTCCATGTGGGTCGCGAACAATCCCATGTAAATAGAGCTGCCGGAAGGGAATTCGCTCTTTGATTTTCGCCCCACGCGCCAGATGCAGGTCGAGCATCACCATCCGCGCGTCCCAGAAGAAAAGAATGTCGTATCCGCTGATCAGCAAGCTCGTCGGATAAAACGTTCGCAGGTCCTCAGTATCGTCTGGCCAGCCGAGAGTGGATAGCGGCCATAGCCCCGAGCTGAACCATGTGTCGAGCACATCCGGATCTTGCGTCAATTTCGCGCTGCCGCACTTGTCGCACTTTTCCGGCACGCTCGCGATCTGCGCGCGCCCATCCACCACTTCAACGCTCGAATCCTTTGCCGGCGTCATCGCGCGGCAATCTCCACAATGCCAAATCGGAATGCGATGGCCCCACCACAATTGCCGGGAAATGCACCAATCGCGAATGTTGGTCAACCAGTCGAGAAAAATCTTCTTCTGATTGTCCGGAACAATCGAAAGCAGGCCGTCCTCGACGATCTGAATTCCCGGCACAGCCAATGGCTTCATCTTGCAGAACCACTGCACGGAAAGTCTCGGCTCGATAATCGTCTTGCACCGGTCGCAAATACCCACCGACATCGCATGGTTCGTCACACGCTCGAGCAAGTCTTGCGTCTTCAGGTCCTCGACGATTTTCTCTCGCGCCGCGAACCGGTCCAACCCCGCATACGCACCTGCCGCCGCGCTCATGTGCGCGTCCGGAGTCATCACGTCAATTTCCGCCAGCTTGTGTCGCTGGCCCAAGGCGAAATCGTTGGGGTCGTGCGCAGGAGTCACTTTCACCGCACCCGTACCGAATTCGCGATCCACAAAATCATCGGCAATGATTGGGATTTCGCGATTCATCAGCGGCAGCACGGCCATCTTTCCGATCAAGTGCTTGTAGCGTTCGTCATCCGGGTGAACGGCGACAGCCGTATCGCCCAGCATTGTTTCCGGCCGCGTCGTCGCCACAACAATGAACTCTTTCGACCCGGCGATTGGATAGCGGATGTACCAGAGTTTTC
>Ga0307374_10002727_pt1 | contig 31079 bp, 25 predicted proteins | sample OX3MG_FD_202532 | JGI IMG/M metagenome (GOLD analysis project Ga0307374, IMG submission 202532) | Soil microbial communities from Risofladan, Vaasa, Finland - OX-3 | ecosystem: Environmental > Terrestrial > Soil > Coastal area > Acid sulfate soil | place: Finland: Risofladan, Vaasa | collected... | reverse complement strand
TACATAGAATTATGCGAAGTACAATCCGGGTCGCTTGCTAAAACTCCTGAGTATTTCCCAACCAGTCTCCAAACGGGGCCGTTGTCTGCGCATGATCCGGAACTGTGCATAACCAGGAAATCCTGCAACCAGGGATACCGGTCAGCACAAGACTGCCCGTATACGATGTCTCGCGCTATGCTTGGCGAATTCGCACCCCACAGGTGCCCGAGTGCAAATCGGTCAAAAGCGCTCGCGCGCCGATTTCGCCGACCTACTTCTCGGGTATGAGCTTCTCTAGAACAGCGATCAACGCCGCGATGTCTTCCACCGCGGTCCTATAAAGCAACTCGTGATCGATCTGCCCATACTCGTGAGCCAGGATATTGCGTTGTCCGATGATGTCGGGCCAGGGGATGTCGGTGTGAGATGCTTGCACGCCCTTCGACACTCGTCGGGCCGCCTCCCCAATAATTTCGATGCATCGCTCGGTCGCACGCATGACCAACAGATTCGTGCGAAATGCCTCGAGGCTGATCCCCTGCACGATGTCGCGCACTTCGCGTGCCGCGGAAAGCATATCCCAGAGGTAAGCGGCGTCTCGCTCCTCAGGCTGCATACAGGGGCGTTAGATTGCTCAAAATCGCCCGTCGGCGATAGGGATTGCGAAGGATGCTCGGCGTCGCAAGGTCAATTGAGGCGACCCCGAGTGTCTGGGCAAAAGCTGCCTTAAGACGAGCAAACCCCGCGAGGGAGGGGGCGTGGCCGGCCTCGAATTCCACGAGCAAATCGATGTCGCTGTCCGCTCGCATCTCCCCCCGCGCAGCGGAGCCAAACAAAGACAAGGCGCGAACGTGGTGCCGGCGACACAGCGCGGCGAGTTCTGGGCTGGGTAGGACGGCGATCATAACCTGATCATAGCCGCCGGAGGCCAAAAGGCAACGGCTGGTTGAGGAGTCAGTCCGATAAAGTGACCTCGTGCCGTCAAAGTCCTGCGTGGTATCGGCGGCTCACCCCAAATAGAGAGAAATCCGAACGCACATGCTGCGCCCGTTGTGTTCGAAATCTCGAATTGGCATCCGGCAGCGGTATCTCGTACGATCAGCTCGCGCCGTGGAAGCCGTGTACCTTCCTCGCGTTTCCCGTATCGAGTATGGGTTGCTTGGTTTCCGAATGAGGTTGCATGACCTCTGCGTGAGTCCGTAGTGCTTTGTTGAGCCTCGTCGTGACAACGGCAACGGCATCCCGACGGCGGTGAACAAAATGCTCCCTGCAAATCAATCAACTATTTTCCGCGTAAACCGCTCAACACAAAGGTGATCGAGCTTGGAGACAGGTTATCGGCGCGCGATCCGCCTATTCCTTCTTGCGCGAAATGCAGCACGAGATCCGTCGGCCGCTTTTTCCAAACCCATACGCACATAGCGCGTGTAAGGGATTCGTCGGGCGCGGGCCTCTGCTTTGATCGCCTCGCCGCGACGTCACTTCGGAGAGATCGTATTTTATTGAGGTGACGAGGCTTCATCGTGGGACCTCTTCTTCTTGGGCATGTCACTCGCCTTGATCGAGTCCTTCCGATGGCACGCTTGCACGACTCGCCGAGATACACATCCACTCTATCTGCCGGTGTGCCATTGAAGTTCGCTGCCCGCACCGTACGTCGGTCATGTCCAGGGATTCAGTACGTTTTTCACGGACGACTGAAAGTCCGCGGCGTTCCGAGTCACGACGTTAAGGGCGTGGACCTGTGCCGTGGCCGCAATGAGCGCATCCATGGCACTCATGGGGCGGCCCCGCGCTTCGCCGCGGGCGATCACCCGTCCCCATTCATCGGCGATCGCGCCGTCCACCCGGATGATTCTGCCTTCGAATCTGAGCGCCAGCTCGTTACGGAGCCACTCGTCGAGTCGCCGGCGCGGCTCACCGGCGGGCAGACGCTCTATGCTGTGCCGCAGTTCGGCGAAGGTCACCACGCTCAGGAAAGCCTCCTCCTCCTCGACCCGAGCGAGCCACTCCACGACACCCGCGTTGGGCCGGGGTTTGGTCCGTTCGGAGACGACGTTCGTGTCGAGCAAGAAACTCACAGGTCCGACGGGCGCCGCCGATCCTTCGAGCGGCGCACCTTGAGGCCCGAGCCGCGAAGCGGTGAGGCTTTGAAGAAGTCGGCCAGCGAGCCGTTGCGTTTCGTTCTGCGTTCCCATTCCTCGGCGTCGACGACGACCGCCGTTCGTCGGCCATTCCGTGTGATGGTCTGTGGACCATGCGCCAGGGCGTTCTCGATGACCTCGCTGAGCTTTGCCTTGGCCTGAGCGACGGTCCAGGTTCCGATGTCCATCAGTGAGCTGCCTCGCGAAATGGTCAACATAGTCATTATAGTCATCAAATCATGTCATGCCACCCACGCTCGTGGCTGCGCCAGGAACGTGCCGAACTCGGATTGGGTGTGCGGTGATTGTCCCGTGGTGAGCCTGGGGCGGGGCTGGCAAGCGCTGTAAGTGACGGATTAATAATCTCCTATGCTCACTTTCATCGGCTGAAAATCCGCGTGTCGGGGGTTCAATTCCCTCCCTGGCCACCATTAACTATAAATAAATCAATATGTTGGGCAGTGCTCCGAAAATCCAGATTGTGGAATATTCTGTCATTCGTGGAATTCGACCATAATAAAGTCAATGACTTGGATGGCCAAAAATGTAACGACTCGCAGATTTTTGTCCGCATGTCGGGCTATCCATTCGGCTTTGGATCTGAAATCAAACGCGGGCATCGCGCGCTCGGGCAACGCCGTGCTTTTCCTCTGGGACATGCGCAATTAGAGTCCCATTGGCAACGGTCCCTCACTGACGGCGTGTCCCGAACAATTTGAAAAAGAATCGCACAAAGGCGTACGCCTGAAGTATGGTCTGCCTCGACGGTTGCACTTGGGATCGCGACGCTCGGATGCTGGTGCGGACGCAGTCGGGATGGTGTGGGGAGCGGAAGGAAAGGGAGTCGCGACCGCGTGATGAGGAGAAGCGAGGAAACGCTGGATGCGCCGCTCGAACGCGAAGCCAACCGAGGGTGGCGTCGATGATCGACAATCGGATCCGGCGGCCAGTGTAGCGGTCGTTGCGAACTCGCCGGGTCTACCATTTTCCTCGGGCCCGGTCTGTCTTTCGAGGAGGATATCCTGTCGGAAGATCGATGCGATCCGGGTCGCTACATCAATCCCAATTGGCGCCGTGGCCGTGGAGAATCGTACGCGGTCCGCGCCCATTCAATCCTCGGCGGACTGCATCACAACTACTTCAGGGCGCCTGTCCCCCGTCGGTGCGTGATCCAATTCTCGTGGAGCACAGGATGGGGAAACCGACCAAATGGGGACGGGGCGTGCCGGCTTTGTCATCGCCAGACGGGAACAGGACTGGATGGTCTTTGGCGTTGTTCTCGATGAGGTCACCACACAGCCGCTGGCGTCGGTCGCCAAAGACGCACCCCAAAAGGCGGCGGACCGTCTGCACACTGCGTTTGACGCCGCGATGAGAAATCCCGATCTCGACGATCACACCGCATTTTCTTCGCCCACTTCCTTCGGAACCGTGCGGGCCAGTGGTGTCCGTAAAGCGCACAGGCTCCGGGCCCCTATTCCGCCGGGCGTAGATCGACTTTTACAAGAAGCTCTACCCTACGCAGGAAGCGGCACCGATCGATGTGCATATCACGAGAGAGCGTCTCGCACAAATCCGCGGATTTGCGGAAAACTAGGCGTGATTTGGAATTGGGGCGCGTCAGCCGATGACGGACGCGATCGATGACTAGGTGGAGAATCGGCGCCGCGGCCTTGGTCGCGGTCATGGTTGCCGGCGCGGTCGCGATTGCGATGTGGCGGGCGCACGACCCGTCCCAGGCCCACCCTCTCGAATTCGAGCGATCCCGAAGAATCTCCTTTCGATGGGTCAATTCGTCTTCACAGTCGCGGCCCTCGGCAAAGACCTTGGCGCAGGGGAGTATCCGGGTTCGCCCGCCGGCGGCAGCCACCGCGCAACATGAGCGCCGGGCGGGACTCGCATGGATCCTCCGGCAGCTCGGTGCTAGCGATGCAGTGATCGACGAGCTTGCGAGCAGGAATCTGGCCAAGGCTGTTGCAGAGCTCGAGCAGCGGGCCAATGCCGGGGATCCGAAGGCAATCAATATTATCGGTGAGTTTGCGTATCAGCACTGCTACCTCGGGCGCAGCCCAGCGGTCCTCGACGAAGATTCCGCGATGCAAGTGGCGGCGGCACGAACGCTCCCAGCAAGGGACGCGGCTTGGTTCGGGCAAGTTCTGCATGATGATATCGCCTATGACAAGCAAGTCGCGGCCGTCTGTCAGCGGATGGTCCACGTCGATCAGGTGTTTTCGTTGGTAAAGGCGCGTGCTCGCCAAGGCGATGGTGCGAGCATGTGGATCATGTTCAATTTGGCCGACAACATAAGCGAAATGCAGCAACGGCTTCGAGACGCGGCGGCGGCTGGCTTCTCGGAAGCGCAATTCGAGCTAGCCTGGGCCATCATAGGTGGTCAGCACGGTGCCGCCGGAACGGGCCCGAACAAAGTCAATGCGGGTGATATGTTCCGGAAGTCCGCGGGCATCCTGCCGCGATCGGAAGCGGAACTCGCGGTCTGTGAATATCGCGGTTGTCCCGGTATCACCACGGATCTCGCGTCTGCCGTTAGCCATGCACGCGAAGCGGCGCAACGTGGCAGTATCGATGCGATCATCGCCATTGGTCCGAGAATGCAGGAGAGCATGATCGATCCAGACGAGGTGTCCGCTTGGAAGCTGATCCATGCATTGCTCGAGCAGCAGGGATGTATCAGCAATGGCATTAGCGTGGGATGGATGAAGGATATCGCGAGTACACTGAGCTCGCCGGATATTTCGGGGAACGCGAAGGCGCTCGCGAAGCAATATTGGAAAACCTACGGGACGCAGATACTTGCCAATCTGGGGTGTATTTCATGAGCGCACAAACACTGGCCGGATCATCGAGCGTTGTACTGATTGAAGCGGTCTAAGATCGTGCCCCCAAGGCGTGGCGTACCAGTCATGGTCTTTTGCAAGATCCACTCAAGCCTAACCGCCGCTTTGCCACCGTGTTCCTTTATCGCAACGTTGGCTTCGCCAAATTGCCAAAGACGATTCGTCCGACCGGCCTCGTGAAGCCCGGCACCCACGACGCGTGTGGGATGTGCTGTTGATTTGACCGATCAGTAGTACATCCTGGCGTATTTCAACATCGACTACTGCGATACCATCATCGCGCGCGACAAGCGCGACTATGTGTGGATCATGGCGCGTACGCCCAGCATTCCGCCGTCCGAATACGGGGCGCTCGTGGCCCGGGTGCGGGCATTGGGCTATTTGCTGGATGATCCGCGGGAGGTGCCGCCGTCCTGGCCCGCTCGTCGGCCCTGAGGCGCGTCCGCATCGCTTATCGCGGCACTTAACCTTCCCGTCGAGCTGCGACGGTCGCATGCGACTCCCCGCAGCGACCCATCAGCCGAAGACTCCGGTTCGCTGACACACCAGCGTCGGCGCGTTCGTCGCAGGCGTTGCTGCTTCCAAATCGCTCTGTCGGCCCCATCCCGGAGCGCAACTTCACGAAAATGAAACACTCACGCCGTACTGTCGTGGCTTCTGCGCTACCGCGCCAGTTCGAGAGCCGCTCCGCGGCATGAATTCCACCGACAGATCGAGGGGACTCGTCGATGCGCAAACGTAATCAGTCACATGACGCCCATCGCCGGAATTTGCCGGGGAATTCGCTCCGAGCAGCCGTGCAGTTGGCACTGGCGGGCACCATGACCGCGAGCGTCATGGCGCATGCCGCAACGTCCATGCCGACGGCCGGCGCCACCGCTGACCCGACGTCGACCGTCACGCTGAACGAAATCGTGGTCACCGCGCGCCGCGAGCGCCAGAAATTCCAGTTTGCCACCGACCAGTCCGTCAAGACCATCGACCGCGATCAGATCCGCGCGAGCAGCACCGTGGGCGGCGTAGCCGCCGCCATGATGCTGATCCCCGGAGTCAGCACGTCCACGTACGGCACGACCGGCTCGACCAAGACCACGATCAGCATCAACGGCATCAAGATCGGCTGGGCCGGCTTCTCGGGCGGCAATCCGGACAACGGTAGTATCGCCCCGAATTTCGACGGCGTGCCGATGACCACCCCCGGCAACGACTTGTGGCAGTCGACCCTGATTCCGCAGAGCTCGATCATCCAAACGATGAGCGTGACCTACGGACCCGGTGCGCCGAAGGATCGCTGGTGGACGAACATCGGCGGCGCGATCGACTTCGTCCCGTTGCAGCCGACGGACAAGTTCGGCGGCGATGTGGCCGTCACCTACGGGAGCTACCAGACCAAGAACGAGTCCTTCGATCTGCAGACCGGCGACCTCGGCGGCTGGCGCACGGTGATCGCGGGCGGCTGGAACTCGGCCAACAACTTCCTGCAGGGCTACGATGGCTACAAGAACCCGAGCAACAACTACGCCTATTACGTGAAGACGCGCCATCCGATTGCGTCCGGCACCGGAGATTTCAGCATCGGTGCCTACGTGGCCCGCAGCAGCGCGCAGCGGCCCTTCCCGATCCCGGTCGCTCCTATACCGGGAGTGACCATCACCGGCCCCGGCAACGCAGGCCCGCTGATCAGCCAGCAGACCACCGGTTACTACACGACGCTGCCCTATGCGGTCAATTGGAAACTCGATACCAATGCGATCGAGATGCTTTGGAGTCATCTCAACGTTCGTGTTTCGGACGTTACCTCGATCCACAATCTGGTCTATTTCGATCACGAACATCGGCTGCATTACACGCCGCTACACGACTTCTTGCCGCCGCTGCAATCGACGTGGGAGTCGAACAGGCCGTCTTCTTATGTCCTCGGCGACAAGCTGACCTTCGAGTTCAAGCTGCCCTACAACGACGTCTTCGCCGGTGGTTACCTGCAAGGCAGCCGATATTACTCGCAGGAGCAAACCTACAATCCGAACGCCAATTTCGCAGGTCTCGTCGGTCCCGGCGGCCCGGTCGCGCCGGCCAACCTGATGGGATCGCCGGTTGCGCCTAACGGCAACTACGACAGCGACATCTTCTACCAGTTGAATGCCGCGCTCTACGTTCAGGACACCATCACGCCGATCCAGAACCTGCGAATCACCCCGGGATTCCGCGAGGTCAATTACTCGACGGAGTTTTACGCCAACGAAGCCAGCATCTTTCCGCTCGCCGTCCTATATAACCCGTGTGGAGATCTGTCGCAGATCAATCCGGACCCGAACTGCGTGCAGGTCAATTCCTCGCCGTCGGCCCACACCAGCTTCCGGCGTGGTGAACCCTCCATCGGCGTGAACTGGCGGGCACTGCCGTGGCTCGCGCTCTACGCCAACTATGCGCAGACCTATCGGTATCCGGAGAACGGCGGCGGAACCGGGCCTTACGTCGTAATTCCCGCCCAGAACGTTCAACTGGAGAAGGGAGTCGACACGATCGCGGGCGTCAAGTTTCGCAAGCGCCGCTGGGGACCGGTCACCGACATGGCGCTCGATATCAGCTACTCGCACTTGGATTTCTCCCACGAGACGATCCCGAGCGCCCTGGCGGCGGGCGGCGCGTTGCTCGCCTACGCATCCTCGGTCTACGACGGCGTGAACATGTTCGCCGACGCTTCGCCGATACATAACCTGTATGCGTTCGCGAACATCGGCATCGTCAGCGCAAAGTTCAAGGATTACCTCAACGGCAACACTGACGCCAACGGCAACGCGATTATCTATCACAACGTGCCGATTCCTTACACGCCGACCGCCAACATGAGCTTCGGCATGTACTACCTTTGGCACCTCGATGGCGTGCTCGTCGAGCCGCGGCTGACATATCTTCGCACCGGTTCGCAGTACGCATTCGACAACAACACCAACATCACGGCGGCCGGCGCGTTCAACGCGGATTCCTACACCGCGCCGAACGGCTCGACCGTCCAGACAGGTGACACGAACATCCCAGCCTTTGGAATCTTGAACTTCTCGACGAGCATCGACGTTCCAACGAACTGGAACTACGGAGTGAAGGACGTGAAGCTCACGTTCGAGGTCGATAACGTCACGGACAAGAAATACAATTCGTTCGAATACATCACATCCGGTGGCTTGTATAACACCGGGGCCGGCGCCGTGATTGCCTACCCGGGCGTGCCGCGGACTTGGTACGCCACGCTGACCGCGGGCTTCTGATCTCGTTTTGGCGAGCGCTGTCCGGCTAGGGGAAGCCGAACAGCTGATGGCCGCCCCGGTCGTGTCTGCGCGCAAGCGCGAGGCGCGCGTCTCTTTCAAGGCTGCCGCAAGCCACGGGCGCAGCAGCAGCGCGTCGTCTCCGGCGCCGGTCTGAATATCCCGGTGCCCGGGCCTGACCGCGACCCCTTCGAGCAACGCAAAAAGCCTCGATCTCGTGTGGCTGCGCCGCTAAACCCAAGCCGCTGCGGCCCTGTTTGCGAATGCTGACCCTTAGATACCCGATCGTGTCCTTCATCGTGAGGCCCTCCTGTAGATAACGTCGCGATAGGAGCGCTCCAAGCTATGAGCACGCGCGCATACGGCACATGTGAACTTCTCGGTAAGGGTTGCCACCGGCCAATACCGGTCAACTTTTGCGTCAGGGGGATCACCGGAGCGCGGTCGTTCGCCAACTCGAAGTTACCGCATACGCCAAGCATTGCGCTGACAGTTCGACGCGTAACGCTCGTGCGCCTATGCTGAGTAGATGCCTTGGCAACACGTGCGTATCTCGCGATTCGGCGGTCCTGATGTCCTGCACCTGGTGGAGGAGCCAACGATTCCTGAACCAGGACCCGGGCAGGTTCGCATCAAGGTGCTCGCCGCCGGCACGGGTTTTACGGATACGATGATTAGGCGTGGCAGGTACCCGGATTTCAAGGGACCGCTTCCGTTCACGCCTGGCTACGAGATCGTTGGTGTCGTCGAGAAGACTGGCCCCGATGTGGTTGCCCCCCTCGAGGGCGAGACGGTGGCCGATCTGTGCGTCGTGGGCGGTTACGCGCAGTATGCGATCCGACCATCGCACATGCTCGTGCCGGTCCCCACCGGCATCGATCCGGCCGAGGCGGTTTGCATCCCTCTTGCTTACCTCACCGCACTTCAGATGCTGACTCGCTGTCGCAACCTACGATCCGGCACCACAATTCTCGTTGTGGGCGCTTCGGGCACCGTCGGTACGGCGTTGCTCGATCTCGCGCGTCATTTCGGTTCGAAGGCGATCGGTACCTGTTCGGCGGCGAACCTGGCGGTGATTGAGCGCTTCGGGACAGCGGCGATCGACTATCGCGCGGGTGACTTCGTGACTGCCGTGCGCCAACGGACGACGGCCGGCGCCGGCGTTGATATCGCATACGATGCGATTGGCGGTGCACACTTCGGCCGATCGTTTGCGTGCCTCGCGCCCGGGGGGCTGCTCGTTGGATACGGGTCGCAAGCAATGGCGATGGGCCGCGAGAGTCTGATTGCCGCAGCCCTCGGTATGGCGAGGCTCAAGCTATGGAGCGCAGCGAGCTTCCTTTTCAGCGGCCGCAGTGCCATCTTCTACAGCATCACGGCCCGTCGATCGACGCACCCGGATGAATTCAAGGTCGACATGGCGATGCTGTTCGAGCTTTTGCGCGTTGGCGCCATTCATCCGGTCGTGATCGAGCGACTACCGCTCGCAGCGGCGAGCGCGGTCCATGCGCGGATCGACAGGGGTGGACTCGGCGGCAAGATAGTGTTGCTGCCCTGGTCTGCGTAGTGCGCCTTCGGTCGGCAGGGCGCGGGGCGTCAGACCTTTCCGAAACACGATGATTCGCGCGGTCGGCGCGCACCGCATTTTTCCCCGGCCGCCGGTCGGCTCAGGGTTTTGGCCCATCGACATCGGGTGACTTCAACGAAGCTGTCCGTCGTTCGCTTCGTACGCCGCCACCGTATCACCACGCGCCGCGGCGTACGCCCGCAAGTAGTGTTGAAACGCATCATAACTACGCACGCCCTTGCTCCCGATCCACTCCTGCCGCATTTGTTCCGGTCCGGACACTTTCAAAATGGATGTCGGGGTATATCGTCGATCGGCAGCGAGAGATGCGTTTCCGATGCCGTGGGGATCGAGGTGGCTTCTGAGCCACCGCCGCGTCAGAACATGCCCGGTCGCACCTGCCTCGCGGCGCAGTAGTTGACGATCACTGCACTTGCCGCGATTGAATTGCACCGGTACTCGCATCGGCAATACCGGCATCGGGTCCATTCGTGGCGTCTGGCGCCAGATGCCGGAAATCACCTGCGCATTGTCATCCCACTGGGACATCGCCGGCAAACCGAATATCGCCTCGATGGTGCGCACGATGTTCACTTGGGACATGGGTTGCGTATCCACGTTCTCCGACTTGACCCACGGTCCCATGGCGAGGCCGAGTGTGCGATGCGCGTTGATGTGGTCGGCCCCACTTTGGGCGTCATCCTCGTCGAGAAAGACCGCCATGTGACGCCACTCGCGCGTGCCTGCTAGGTAGTGGAGGAACTGCGCCGTGGCATTGTCGTTATCGGCGACGTAGTAGTCGGGGCTGTAATAGCAGGGACTCGCGCCCGCCGTGTGATCGTCGGGAAGCCAGATGAAGATGAAGTGAGGGAAAGCCTTGCCGTGGTGCGCTTCGAGCCAGGAGTTCGCCGCAGCGACTCGGCCATCGTCGCGGATCATCCGATCCCAGCCTGGATAAGTTCGGTCGACGTGGGCGAACAACGCATCCCGAATGACACCATCGCGCGAGCGCGTCAAATTCTCGCCGAAATCCTCGAACGAAACGCCGCGGGCGAGCAAATCGTTGAATAGATAGAGTCGCTCTGGATAGCTGATCCAGGGATTGGCGAATGCGCCCAAGGTCTTTCGCGCATACTCGAACGGGTCGTGGCGATCTCGCGCCTTCGTCGTCAGCGCGCCTGTTCCGCCGGGGCCGGCGTTCCAGTTGAGGCCGCGATGGGAGTAATACTCCGGCCAGAGCCGCTGGACCACATCGGAATCCGATGCGCCGTCCGTCCACTGATGTCCTTGGGCGGTCACCTCGCCATCCGCCATGAAATCGGCAAACAGCGCGTTGTGTGCCGCCCAGTGGTACAGATTGGGTAGATCCCTTGGGCCATACAAATCGAAATGCGGATCAGCCCATTTTCCGGCAGCACGATAATCGCCCATGTCTTCGTCAAAGGTCTTGTTCTCGCGAAGGACGAAGACCAGGTACTCAATGTTTCGGCGCAAAAACGTGGTGGTGCGCGCGTTTTCCTTCGCCAAGGCTCCTCGCTGTGACCGCGAGAAACCGTCATTCTCCAGGGTGGCGCGGGTCCATTCGGGAAGCTTGCGCGAAATATCCTTCAAGGACACTTTCTGCAGCAAGCCGTGCATCATGTTCCCGATGTACTGCCAGTGTAGATTCGGCCCGGTACCGAATCCCTTGGCCGCGACTACATAAAGAACCTGGTGAGCGACCGTGAGGGCGCTCGGGTACCAGCCCGTCGGGATCAGGCCGATAGGCTTGCCGGTGGCGACATCGAATACGGCCACATCGTCGTTGCCGGCGTTGGCCACGAATAGATCGCCATCCGCCATCGCAAGAGCGTCGGGGTAACTGCCGGGCGGTGCGTCTGGGTAAGGGTCATCGGCAATGACGCGCACTGTCTTGAGCGCTTGGGTATTCACCTCCACCAACGCATCGGTATTGGCATCGGCCACCCAGATGTCGGGTCCGTGAGCGGCATCGGTCATCGCGGTGGGATGGACGCCGGCCGCTACCGTGTGCGGTCCGGTTTCAGGTCCGGTGGGGACGGTTCCCAGCACTTTCAGGTTCCTACGATTCAAGATCGTGACCCCGCGCCCAGCCCAAGCACTCACCGCCAGACGACGTCCGCCGTCGGCCAGAACGACCCCGAACGGATACGGTCCGACGTTGACATACTTGGTGATTCCGCTACGAATATCGATGCGCGCCAAACTGTTGGCCAGCATCCCGGTGACGTACAAATAGCGCTCATTCGGGCTCACCGCCACGGAGTCCGGGTAGAAATGATAGGGCCTTTCTCCGTGGCTCCCCTGGTAGGTATACGGATACTGGCTGCTCGGAAACGGTTGCCACCGCAAGGGATACTGGCGAACGACCCGTACGCGGTTGCCTTTCATTTGTAGCGCCAGCACCTGGTCCGAGTTGCCGCCCGTCGCATAAACGGTGCCATCTTTACCCGCGGCCAAGCCCTGGAACAAATCGCTGTGGGATACGATTGTCGTGGGAACGGCGTCCGCTTTCTCTTCAACCCGCTCCGTCGCAACGGCCTCCACCATGCCGCCGGCACCCGTATGCTGCGGATTCGATGCCAATGTGATACCGCTGTTGAAAGTCGAAATCGTGGGTTTAGTCCGCGCCACTTTGCTAAAGGCAGCCAAGCGTGCTCGCTGCCGCAGATCCATGCTGTACCACGTCACCGTTTGATACGGAGTTGCCCCGTTGGCCAACACCAACAAATGTCCCCCGACGGTCAGGACTTCAGTGGGAAAATTTAGGGTACTGACAAAGGTTCCAACGGGCGTGACACGGCGCCACGTCGGAAGAATGCCAACGTAGCGGGATCGATTGGCAGCTGTGATTTCCACCGGCCCAGGAATGAAACGCCGCTGATTTCGCGGCGTGGTGTCGGCCAACACGGTTAGGCAGATCCCCACCATGAGGCTGAGGAACCACCGCGCCCGACGCAGTGCACGTTTGTTGCTTTGGCTCATAAGGTCGATTCTACCTTTCCGGGACCGTCGTGAGGTTCTAGCGCTCTCACCTGAGATTCGCGGTTCCCCGATCGAGCCAGCTGATGGGTGAACCACCGCTCGGCGATTGTGCTTCGGTTGCATGTCGTTTCCATGACGCCTCGCCGGGGCGAAGTTCTTCGCAGCGAGCGCACATGGCGATCGGCCGGCAAGACGCTAGCGCGCTCGTCAATTTGCGACCTGGCTCGGCAATTGCAGGCGGCTGTCATGTTGACGTCATGCGCGGCAGATATTTTGAAACGGTCCTCGTGGAAATTGAGTTCCGGGCACTCGGCGCCGCGCCCTTCACGTCGCTTCATCGATCGTGTTTGCCGGCGATCAACAGTAGGGATGCAAAATGAATGCTTTGCGGCAAAATGTTCTTTCTCTGCCGCTGGTCGGCCTAGGGTTGCTCGCCCTCGCTCCGGCTGGCGTATTCGCGCAGGCTTCCGCGACGCAGAACGGCGACGCGGCGAGCGCGTCATCGCAGGCGCCACCGAAGACTCGAGCCGAGACGCTCAGCAAGATCGAGGTCATCGCCCGCGAGCTGTCCCTGACCAGCATCCCGATGTCGGCCGCCTACAGCGAATCGATGATCGGCTCCTCGGCGATCCGCTTTGCCTCGCCCATGCTCGACGTCCAGGGTTTGCTCGAGCGCACGCCCTCGGTCAACGTGCGCACGCCGGCTGCCAACGGCGTTCGCACCAACATCACCTTCCGAGCCTTCAGCAGCGGCCAGTTCTCGGAGACCTTCTACGGCGTACCAATCAACGATCCGTTCAACGGCGGCACCACCAACTCGGCGTCCACGCGCAACAACATTCCGCTAACACTCAATGACATCAACAGTGTGCACATCTACCGCGGAATCAACAACCCCGCGGTCACCTCGTACAATTCGCTGGGGGGCACCATCGCCTTCGAGCCGCGCAACCCGACCGACATGGCCAAAATCACGGCCAGTATCGGCGGCGGTAGCTTCCACACCGCGTATTACGCGCTGACCGGCGAGACCGGCGACATCGCCGGAGTGCGCAGCATGATCGGCATCAACCACAACAGCAGCAGCGGCTGGCAGGCGAACTCCGGCAATCGAAACACCAATGTCTACTACGGCGGCGTGCTGCCCCACGCCGACGGGGACGGAAAGATTTACGCGTACGCCATATACAACACCAACAAGGGTTTTACGCCGCACTCCATCCCGCTGCCGCTGATCCAGCAGTACGGCTACGGCTACGGCTGGCCGCTGAATTGGACCAACAGCTACAACGGGGACCACGGCGGCACGTACATCCTCGGCGACGGCATGCGCCTCAACCGCTGGTTGTCGTTCAACGCACGGGTGTATGCGCGCACCGTCGATTACAACCGGGTTTCCTACACCAATCCGGCGTTCATACAGGGCGCGACGCAACCCTACGCACTGCCGAACACGCCCGGCGATTACTCCTTCTGGCTGCCGGATCCCAGCTATGACCCGGCAGCAACTTTCGGTAGTGATCTGGCGGGCAATGCCTTCCACACCTACATGTACGCCACCCAGCAGTACGGCGTCATGCCGCACTTCACTGTGACCCTGCGGGACAACGTGTTGAAGTTCGGCGGCGACTATTCGCACACGACGCTGCATTCGGCCGAGTACTGGTACGGCGCCAATCCGATGCCCATGATCACGGGCTACAACAATGCCTGGGACGAGCACGACGGGCGCAGCCTCGGCGCGGCCTTCGTGCAGGACACGATCAGTCTGTTCGACCGCGCGGTGCACGTGACGCCCGGAGTCAAATACCTGTTCGCGCGCACCTCCGACTTCGACAACGTCGGCTTTTTTTATCCGATCAGCGGTTCGGTATCGGACTCCGAGCACTACACGTCGCCGACCATCGGACTCAACTGGCGCCCGGTGCGGCACGTGAGCGTGTACGCGGCCTGGGGCGAGACCGCGAAGTTTCCGGGCATAGCGGCCTACTACAACAGCGTCGCTCCGGGGGGGAACGCCGTCGTGCTACCGCTGCACGTCAAACCGGAATACGTGCGTGACATCGAAACCGGTGCACGCTTTACGGCACACGGTCTCGCGGTGGCGTTGGACGTCTACCGGGAGACCTTCTCGGACACCTTCGTCAATAGCACCGATCCCACAACGGGTTTGACCACCACCTCGAACGGCGGCAGTTCGCATTACGAGGGCGTGGAACTCGACTTGCAGGACAGCTTCGTCACGCCGCTGGGTGCCTTCAGTGTGTTCGGCAACGTCGCGCAGAACAAAGCGTTCTTCACCTCGAGCTTCACCGTCGCAAACTCCGCAGGCACGGGGGCAATCGCGGGTCAAACCGTGTCGCCCGGGCAGCCGCTGGCGGGAGTGCCGAAGTATCTGGCCAATTTCGGCGTCGGCTGGAAGTGGAACTCTTGGCGCGCCGATCTCAGCGAGCACTACGCAGGGTCGCAGTACGTCAACGAATACAACGCAGGTATTTCGGGCGCGCAAACTATTCCGAGCTACGCCGTGATGAACCTGACCCTGCGCGACACGTTGTCAATCGACCGGGGGATGCTGAAGGATCTCAAGCTGGCGCTGCACGTCGACAACGTGCTCGACCGCCGCTACTACACGTTCGGTTACGGCGACAGTACCTTCGCCGGTACTCCCTTCGTGCGCGCCATCTACGAGGAGCCGAGAGCCATTTTCGGCACGATGACCGTGGATTTCTGATCGGCTGCAGTCAATGACGATGACGATGACGATGACAATGACGATGACGATGACGATGACAATGACGATGACAATGACGATGACGAGGTCGTGGTGACCGTTCTCATCCGCTGCGAGTGCTGTCGCGATTGCCGGAATCGACCCGGTGCACCCAATTCGTAAGCGACGGCTATCGTTTGACCTCGGTCGACAACGCCGAGAGAGAATGCTGAAGGTGCTGGCCAAACGGGCGCTGACTTAGCATTACCGAGTGCGGAGATGGAATTTCAATGGTTTCGCTTCGCCGCCGCTGGTGCACCAGAACTGGCGTTGGACGCATCGTATTCTCGCGGCGCGGCCCATTGAAGCGCGCATGCGGGCGGTACGCCGCATCGCAAAAGTGCGGCAAAACTACTTCGGCGGTCACGCGTCTCAACGCGTTGAACACGAAGCCTTGTAGCGTAGTTCCGCGCATCGCGCAGCACCGTGGCGACGCGGGCGACGCGGGGGAAGTCTTCGCGCGGCAATAATGGCGTCGCGTTGCAGTCGCCGGTCCCGGGAGCCAGTCCCGCCACGATATATTCCTCGCTTGCAAACGCCGAGAAGATGATCAGCCGATTAGCCGCCTTAACACGCGGGCGGCCGTCGCCACAGACCAAATTCGGGGCCGCATAAGCCGCATAGGTTCCAGTTGAGAACGAACAGGTGCTGTGGCCGTTCAGCGGCCGTAATGGCCGCCGTGACGCGTCCCGATCGGCGTTGAGGGCGTGCTTGCAGGGTGGGGTGGCAAAAAATAAGGAAAGCTCATCGAAAACTTTACTCATTACGGCATGTTGACGATACCGTGACCCGCGCGGGAAACGCGTGGCGCAGGCGAACGCCTTTCGTTGCGTCCCGGGGCGGCGGCCGCGGCCGAGCGCCTATCGCGCCCCGCGCCGCGCGAGCATCGCCTTACGCATCGATCCACATGAGCGCCTCGCCCATTCGGATCCGATCACCGGTGCGCAGGCCTGCGCGCAGCGAAACGCCGCGCGGCGCAAACACGATAATCGTCGAGCCGTGTTCGAACCAACCCATTTCCTCGCCTTTAGCGAGCACTGCGTCGCACGGAATCATGTGAGGCCCCCGATACCGCAAATGAAGCAGCACATCCGCGAAATGCAGGCGAATGCTCGCGACCAGGATCGCGGCGATCGGCACAAGAGTGATCACCAGACCGGACGGGCGCAAATGGCAGCGGATAATCGCGCGCTCGTTCTTGCAAAACAACTGGTCTACGCGCTCCGTCGCCGCCGGGTTGACGTTCCAAGTATCTCCCGATACGTACGTCACCTGCTCGACGAGGCAGTCGTAGGGGGCGTGAAAGCGATGGTACATTCCGGCCGTCAATCTGAGCGTTGCGTATTGCCCTCCGCAGTAGTAGTGCGCCAGTTGGTCATCGCGCAATAGATTCACGAGCGGATACGAAAAGCCCTTCGCTTGCAGCACAGTGCCGCCCGAGACCCGGCCGGCCGCGCCAAGAATGGCATCGCAAGGACTCGAAAGGTGCGAAACATTCGCATCCATCGAGCGCGCACCTTCAGCGAGTTGTCGCGTGAAGCAATCATGTAGGCTCCGAAAGCGAGCAGTGCGCGCGTCGGCAAGATCGAGGCCGAAGAACATCTTCCATAGCGCAAGACCCACAGCAACGACCAAAGGATGTTCGATATGGCTCAGGCGGCCCATCAGCAGCGTCGCGAGTCGCCGCGGAATGCGGTTGGTCACCAGGAAATTGAGTTTCGCATACTCAGTCATCGAAGTGTCATCGGTGCGCAATAAAGTGCCCGCGGAGGATTTTCGTGCCGATCATGACTTTTCTTACTCCGACTTCGTTTCTCGCGCTTTGCATCGCGGCCGCCGCCGTCATCGCCGCCGCTCGCCACTTGCGTTCGCGTCTGCAACTTTCAGCTGCCAAACACCGATCGCTCGCTGGCCACGCGCGTCTCGCCCGGCGGATCGCGGCGCTCGTGCCCTTCTACGAATACGACGAACGTCGCTTCTTCTGCGCCGATGGCGCCACGGCTGAGGTCGTGGCGTTGCGGCGCAGCGGATTTGCGCGCCTCGCGGCACTCTACACCGCACGCTACGTCCGCTCCGTCGAAGAAACCGATGCCGTGTGCGACGCAATCTCCGATCTGGAATTCACGACCCGCTACCGCGTACCGTTTCAATTCAGCCGCCGCGTCCGCACGCACCTGAAGATTGGCGCATTCGTCGATTACTCGAGCGGTGTCGAAATCGCGGACCTCGATGGCAACCGCTTTTACGACCTGAGCGGATCCTATGGCGTCAACGTCTTCGGCTATGACTTTTACAAGGAATGCATCGAGCGCGGCAGCGAGCGCGTGCGTGACCTCGGACCCGTACTCGGCGCCTACCACCCCGTCACTGCCGACAATGCGCGGCGGTTGCTGGAAATCTCGGGCCAGGAGGCCATTTCGTTTCACATGTCCGGTACGGAAGCGGTGATGCAGGCCGTGCGTCTCGCGCGCTACCACTCCGGGCGAGTTCATGTTGTGCGCTTTTGCGGCGCGTACCACGGCTGGTGGGGCGACGTGCAGCCCGGTATCGGCAATCCGCTGCCCGCGCGGGAGACCTACACGCTGAAGGACATGGACGCGGCGACCTTGCGTGTGCTCAAGAGCCGACGCGACATCGCCTGCGTGCTCGTGAACCCGCTTCAAGCCCTGCATCCGAATGCTGGCGCGCCCGGTGACTCGACGCTCATCGACAGTGGCCGCCGAGCGCGGTTTGACCGCGCCGCGTACACTGCGTGGCTCGTGCAACTGCGCGCCGCCTGCGACGACCGCGGCATCGCGCTGATATTTGATGAGGTGTTTCTCGGCTTTCGCCTCGCACCGGGCGGTGCGCAGGAATATTTCGGCGTGCGTGCCGACCTGGTTACGTATGGGAAAACGGTCGCCGGGGGCCTGCCGGTCGGCGTGCTTTGCGGGCGCCGCGAATTGATGCGCCGATTTCGCGAAGACCGGCCGGCGGACATTTGTTTCGCGCGCGGCACATTCAATGCCCATCCGTACGTGATGGGTGCCATGGCCGAGTTTCTGAGTCGCCTCGACGATGAGCCGGTGCGCGCGCTCTACCGGGGTCTCGATGCGCGCTGGAACGCGCGCGCCGCGGCGCTGAACGAGCAGCTGCGTGACGCCCACCTGCCGTTGCGAATGGAGAATCTGTCGACGGTCTGGACGGTTCTGTATACGCAGCCGTCGCGGTACAACTGGATGTTTCAATTTTACTTGCGCGCCGCCGGTATCGCCTTGAGCTGGGTCGGCTCTGGCCGGCTGATATTCAGTTTGAACTTCACCGATAACGACTTCGCCGCGGTGAGCGACAGGATTCTGTCGGCCGCCGCGGCGATGAAGGTCGACGGCTGGTGGTCTGGTCCAGCGCTGACCGACAGGTCCATCCGGCGCCGCGTGTTGTGGGAGACGATTCAGGCCCGATGTTCGCCGATCATCGGGTCGACCAGCTCGCCGCGCAGCAGATGAAGCGGCGCTTTGCAGTAGAGCTTCACGTCGTGAAACGGGTCGGTCAGAATTTTGGTGAACCACACGAGACCCGTCTGCACGTCTTTCACGATGAACAGTTGCACGGTACGGAACAACAAGGCGCCGATTCCCACCGTTAGCCAAATTTCTCCGACTCGACGGATGAAGTCGGCCTTGTTTGCGTGCACCGGCAAGAGGCCGAAGAGTGACGGGTCAATCCACAGCGTAACGGGCACGATTGCCCAGATCGCGAGCAGCACCGACTTGCGACGCAGGTTATAGCCGACCTTGATGCTCTCCTTGTGTTCGTGGGTGGCGTGATTCACCGCGTCGTAACCCCTCGGTTCGAAGAAAAAGTGTCCGGTCTGGCGGCTTACCATGGCGAGCAGCCAACCGATCAAAGCGGAGACCGCGGGATTCCAGAAGAAGGTCACGTAGGAGACGATGAAGCTCACTGCGCTGAACAAGTGCAGAGACTGATTGATGCGGCTGTGATGGTAGTAGCGGTGATCGTCCCGCCGCTGGATCGCAAGGGCCTCTCTGAACGTAGGCATTTGGCAGTTCCTCGAAATGTCAGGGAAACGAAGAGAACATCGATGAAATATATGAAGTTCGTTGCAGGCGCATGACAGGCCGACGTCGGCGGCGGGTCTTCCTGCGCAGCCTCTGCATGCAGATTCACCGAATCGTCACGCTGATCTGCGAAGGTGCCCAACATGAGGATCATGCTCGTCAGCGACGCGTGGTACCCGCAAACCAACGGCGTCGTCGCCACTGTGGCGCACACGGCGGCGTGGCTCGAGCGCTTCTGTCACGAAGTACAAATGATCACGCCCGGCGACTTTTGCAGCGTCGCTTGCCCGACTTATGCGGAAATTCGACTTTCGGTTCTACCGTATCGCTCTACAGCGCGAAAGATACGATCCTTTCTTCCGCAGGCCCTGCATATTGCGACCGAGGGGCCGCTGGGGCTCGCCGCGCGCCGCTATTGTCTACGCCATGGTCTACGCTTCACGACGTCCTATCACACCCAGTTTCCGCAATATTTGCGCGCGCGCTTGCCGATTCCGATATCTTTTTCTTATCGCGCGCTGCGGTGGTTTCATGGCGCGGCGGCCCGCTGCATGGTCAGCACGGCATCGGTGCACCGAGACCTCGAGGCGAGAGGTTTCCTGAACCTTGCCCGGTGGCAGCGCGGTGTCGACACCGAACTATTCAAACCGCGCGAGAAGCGGTTTCTCGTTCTGCCACGGCCGGTGGCGGCGTACGTCGGGCGCGTCGCAGTGGAGAAGAACGTCGGGGCCTTCCTCGCCATGCCGTGGTCAGGCAGCAAGATCGTCATCGGCGACGGCCCGGCACGCGCCGCGTTGCAGGCGCAATTCCGAGATGCGTACTTCGTCGGATTTCGCTTCGGCGAGGACTTGGCGAGACATCTCGCTGCCTCGGACGTCATGGTATTTCCGAGCCGCACCGACACGTTCGGCCTCGTGAATCTGGAATCCATGGCCTGCGGCGTGCCGGTCGCGGCCTACCCGGTGAGCGGCCCAATCGATGTCATCGAGGACGGTGTGACCGGCGCTTTGGACGAGAACCTCGCGCGCGCCGCACTGCGGGCGTTGACGCTCGATCCCCGCGCCTGCCGCGAGCGCGCGCTACGGTGCGGCTGGGATGTATGCAGCCGCGAATTCGAGGCCAATCTGGTCGACTGTTCGGCGTCAACTGCCGATGTCGTCTGCGCGGGCGCAAGCGTCAGTCGAAGTTGATTTTCACGTCCAGGGCGGTCCTCGAGTCCGCGCGAGCGCCCACCTCCGCAATCTCGCCCCGGCCTTCACGCACGGGAAAGTAAAGCGGCGATTTCATCCTCGTGCCAACAGGCGGCACGACCGCGAGCGGCAGCAAGGGCTTTCGCGCCAACGCCCGGAAATACCCAAATTCCCCGAAATTCTGCGCAGCCCGAGCCCCAAGGATGCGGTCGAGAACATCTGGAATCTCGAACACCGCGCGGTTGCTTATTTTCGCGATGCGTGCGCGAAACTCGCCGAGCCGTGCGTTCAGCGCGGCGACGGCGCCGCGAATCGCCTTGAACGAGTCGAGCACGAGGCCGGCGCCGTTCTCGCAGATCCAGTCGGCGTTGTAGCGCTCCTGCGGCATCGTCCATGCGTTGCGAACGACGATGACAGGCAGACCCAGTTGGACGGCTTCGCTGATGCTGCCGGGCCCCGGCTTGCCGATGAAGTAGTCGCCCAGTCGTAGGTAGTCGCGGATGCGAGGCGTAAAACCGACGACGACACGCGGTGCAGCCAATGGCAGCGCGCGCAGGCGGTCGGCGAGCGCCGTGTTGTGCCCGCAAATTAGGATGAGCTGCATCTCAGTCAGTCGCTTGGCGATTTGCAACATTGCCCTAGAACCTTGGCCGCCGAACATCACGACACCGGTCTGCCGACCCGGATCCAGGCCGAGCCTGCGCATGCCGGCCCATCGATCGAACGGTGCGGTACTGTAGAAATCGGGCCGGATGATCATTCCGCTGGTCGCATGAATGTGCGCGTGGTCGTATCCGGCCGCTCTCGCCTGTTCGACCGCGCGTGGTGTTCCGCAGATCAAGTGTTGCGCCTGTCCGGGTTCGATCCAAAAATGCGGCGGGAAGTCGGCGAAATCTGTCAGGATCGTCGCGTAGGGCGCCTCGGCCCGCACTTGCGCGAGTGCCGTGTACATCGCGCGGTTGAAGTTCGGTACCAGCGAGACGACCATGTCCGGCCGGGTGCTGCGCCAATGAGCCGCGATCTGAGCGACAAGGGACCGGTGACTTAGGCGGATCAAGCCCTGAAGTATGCGCAACTCCTGGGCGAAGCCGAGCGTCCAGCCGCGCGCAAGACGCGCATTGTAGTAGTGCTCCGGCTTCATTCCGGTAGCGCGGTAGAACACGTTGCGTGGGTCGAGCACCTCGAACAGATTGACGAGCCGAATCTCCCATGGACGGCGCTGGCGCCGAATGACCTCGTCGAGCCCGAGGGCTGCGGCACGGTGCCCGCCGCCCGCGTTGATGTACACGAGATCGATCTTCGTCATCGCGACTCCTCACACCGCGATCCGGGCCGCGGCTGGCGCGAAAATTATGCGCCGGCATGATGACCGTTCGATGAACTCTGCTGGGTGCGGATTACTGATCATTGCAGGATTTCGCACGATAGGACCGGTCGTCGTTCGCAAATAATGAGCCACGCGCCGACGGACGAGAGAATACTCGTGATACGGTCCGCCAAGGAACGATCGGACGCGCACGGCGTACGACTCTTCGCGGCGGTGGCGCGAACGCGATTTTCCGAGTTCGAAGGTTGCAGGTAGTGGGTCCGGAGCATCCGGTCGCAGCGCCACGTGCGCGCGGCCGACGTGGCGAATCGTCGAACACCGCCGCCGATCAGCGTGCCCTGCCATCGGGTGATCGGCGCGGACGGCTCGTTGACCGTCTACCGTGGCGGGTTCGACCGCAAGCGGTGGCTGCTCGCGCTCGAGCAACCTCAATCGCGGCTGCCGGACACCGGATTCCGTGAAGCGACACAAAACTGTCAACGTACTGTAAAGCATCGAATCTTTAATCGGCTGGCTGATATGCAGAACCACCAGAAAAAAGCACATGTCTTCATCATCGATCTGGATATCGTGTCCGCCGAGTCCCTGCGTCAAGAATTGGTTGAAGCGGGATACCTCGTGAGGATCCTGGCCGATATTGGCGATGCGATTTCGGCCATCAAGGAGCGCACACCTCATCTCGTGATCATCGACTGGAACATGCCTGGGCTCGCCGCGTTTCAAGTAATTCAAAGCGTGCAACAAATGCGGACGCCGATTCGCGGGCGGATGATCATCCTCTCGGCGCTCTCGAGCGAATTGGATGTCGTTAACGGCCTCGATCTTGGCGCGGACGATTACATCGTCAAGCCGTTCGCGGCTCGTGAACTGATTGCGCGGGTATCGGCCGTGCTGCGTAGCCTGCGCCTCGAGGAGTCGCACGGAAATCTCGTTTTCGATGATCTCGTGCTCGATGCGGCGACGCAGCGAGTCACTGCGCGGGGTCGGCTACTGAGCCTGCGCGGCGCGGAGTACCCGTTGCTCGAGTTCCTGATGTCGCACCAGGGTCGTACGTTCAACCGGCATCAGTTGTTGACGCACGTCTGGGGCGACGACGCGACGATCGACGAGCGCACCGTTGACGTGAACGTGCAGCGGCTCCGTAGGATTCTCGAGGGACCGGGATACGAGTCCTACCTGCAGACGATCCGCGGCTATGGCTACCGATTCGCCGTACCGGGCGGGCCGGGCTGACAGAGCCGGCAGCTCGGTCGGAGCGCACCGACGCCGGTTCGAGTGCGGCGTGTGGACCACGTGGCCGCGGGGGCCATGAACTTGCCGACATCCAATACCCCGTAGATATATGTCGCGTAACTATCTTGATTGTCATGAAAAATTCTCGTTCGCTTCACCTATTCGTCATGCGAGTCGACGAACCTGGCAAGCATGCTGCAACACAGCCGCCCCGCACCGCTTAAAGTCCGCTCGGTGTTCATATCCGACGTTCACCTCGGTTTTAGGGGGTGCAGTGCCGAACCCTTGCTCGAGTTTCTGCACGACGTCGAGATGGATTACCTGTTCTTGGTCGGCGACATCATCGACGTCTGGAGCATGAAGAAAACGATGTTCTGGCCGCAATCGCACAACAACGTCGTCAGAACCGTGCTCGGCAAGGCGAAGCGCGGCACCAAGGTGATTTACATACCCGGAAATCACGATGAAGTGTTTCGGGACTTCGACGGTGCCGTGTTCGGCAACCTGGAAATCCATCGCGAGTACGTGCACGTGGCGGCCGACGGCAAGCGTATGCTGCTGTTGCACGGCGACGAATTCGACAGCGTCGTGCAATGCAGTCCCTGGCTGGCGAAACTCGGCAGCGACCTCTACGATTTTCTGCTCGCGGTCAACCCATACGTCAACTGGCTGCGCCGCAAGCTCGATTTGCCGCACTGGTCGCTCGCGGCATACTTGAAGCACAAGGCCAAGAAGGCGGTCGAGTACATCGGCAGCTTCGAAGAGGCGGTCGCGCAGGCGGCCCGCAAGCGCGGCGTCGACACGGTCGTCTGCGGCCACATTCATCACGCCGAGATCCGCGAGATCGCCGGCGTCACCTACTGCAACGACGGCGACTGGGTCGAAAGCTGCTGCGCGCTCGTCGAGGACATGAGCGGAACGCTGCGCCTGATCGATTGGCGGAAATTGCGGCAGGAGCGCCACGCCGCACTCGTCGCAATGCCGGTTGGGCAGGCTGCGTGAGATCGGAATCGCAACGTGCTGCGCCCGTTCCGGATCTTCCGGAACCGGTTCGGTCTGTCGCGGGAGCGGCGGCGATGTGCGGGTCGATCGGGAATGCCCAGGAGCACTGGAGCGGGCCATGGCATCGACTGCAGCGGCGGCTCGCGGAGCGCCCGCTCGGAGCGCTTCGCGAGCCGGTCGCGCGCCTGTGGTCGCGACCCGCTCCGGTCCCGGAGCCTCTTCCCTCCTGGCTGGCGCGCACGCACCGAGTTCCCTCGCTTGGTCGGGCGGCGTCGATAGAGCGCGCGATCCCGCGGTCGCTCGCACTTTGGAAAGAAACCGCCAAGTAACTGTCTGCTGACCGTCATCTTCGGACGGCAGCGTCCGGTCGAATACCAGGATTGACCGATGGTGCAGTCATGAACACTCCGGATCTCGACGCCGATACGCAGGTAGTCCAATTGGCGGTATTGGTGCGCGGGTGGTACGCGGCGTACGAAAGCGGCATCGCGGCGCGCGCCGAGTACCAGACGCTCGCCCGCCGAGAAGACGCTGGTTCGGAGCTCATGGATCGCGCGTGGGAACGCCTTGATCGCGCCGAGGCACGCAAAGCAAGGGTCTTGCTGAAGATCGAACGGCTCCAAGAGACGCTACGGGGGCGATACTAGATGTTCGCGAGTGATTCGCCGGCAATTGCAATGCGCTTGGCGAGCGACGACACGCAAGCCGAACTACTGAAACGCTCCTGGTTTTCCGCGATACAGGCGGCATACGCGGCGCGCGCCGAATGCGAGACATTGCTCGAGACTGGCGAACGCCACCGGGTCGCGCCAGCGTGGCCAGGGAAACGAACAGTTGCACCGCGAGAATGAGCAAGTCACGCCTCGGCGAGGCCGGCTATCAGAGACAGCAGTCAGCACAAGAGTGCTCGAATTGGGCGCCGCGCGCCATGATCAGCGAATTCGCCCCCCACACGTCCGAAAAATGTCGCTCAATCAGGCATTTGCATCGATTTGGGCCGTGGACTGAAAATCCGCGTGTCGGGGGTTCAATTCCCTCCCTGGCCACCACATAAGCGTTAATTTTCCACGAGTTTCAATCTGGCTGTGCCGTGAAAATCCGGTGGTTGTGCCGGATTTGTGAAGTGAAATCCGGCCTGTGGTGCGCAAATATTCAATCACGCAGCTGCGCGCTCCAGATGGTACTCGTGATGCAGTCCGTCAAGGACCGATTTCGCGCGGACCACAGGCGTCCGAATTGGATGCCGTTTCACAAAGCTTAGAGATTTGCGACCTCATCAAGGAACTGGCGAAGAGTGATTATTCGGATGTCTGCGAATCGCTTTAAGTTGAGCATCGCTTTATCGCCGGTGACGATGACGTTGACGCCGCCGGCGACCGCGCACTCGAGAATGCGGTTGTCGGGTTCATCATTGAGCGTCGCGAGTTTGCGGCGTGGGGCGACGAGTTCGGCAATCTCCGACAGAAAGACGGCCGTCCTTGAGATCTGATCCGCGTCCCGAGAAAACTTCTCGGCCAAAACGCCCAGAACCTCGTGGATGATTGCCTTGGATATGAATAACTCCACCCGGCCATCGATCACCAAGTCGATTGCCCGCTCCGCCTGGCCGCCGGGAATCGCGAGGGCGGAGATGAAGATGTTGGTATCGAAGACCGCTTTCAACGGCGAAGGACGCGGTCGAGTTCACGCTCGGACAGAATGCCGGCTACGCGGGCGCGATTCGACCAGTAGCCCTGCAATTCCTTGAACTCACCGCGCAATCTCGATCGGCGCATAGCCCGCAGCGCGTCCTGCACCACGGCGCTAAGGGACTTATTCTCTTCGCGCGCGATGGCTTCCGCCTCGGCGGCAAGATCTGCTGGCAATGAGATGGCTTTTTTTACGGCCTTGGTCACGACTAAATCCTCAGGTATCGGTGGTAGAAACTACTACCATCGGCCAACAAATGCCAGTATGAGTCGATGTTTTTCTGGTTAAAACAATGTGTTACGGTTGATCGAGTTCCAGCCATCGAACCAGGTCGTCGGCGAGTCCCGCTTTGCACGCCACTCGCCTATTCTTTTACAAGGAATGTACAACGAGATCAGTCGACTGCTTTTTCGAGGACCATGCGCAAATAACGCGTGTAGGGGATTCCTCGGGCGCGGGCCTCGGCCTTCACGGCGTCGAGTAAATTGCGGGGCAGCCGCATGTTCAACGCGGCAGACTCCGGTTCGATCTGGAAGCGCATCGGTTTGAACTCCGATAGATCGTACTTGGTCAGGTCCGATCTCGCGACGAACCGTTCCGCTGCGGCGTCACTCCGGAGGGCCGGTATTTTTTTGAGACGACGAGGCTTCATGGTGGGCAATCTCCTTGCTGTGCATATAGCGCGCACTGATCGGTCGGATGAGCGTACCGCCATGTGCCTAGGGCAGCATGAACACCACGAAGACGTAACGGCCTGATCGCGTTCTTCCGATAGCACACCTGCACGACTCGCCGAGATACGGATTCGCCCTCTGCCGGTGTGCCATCGAAATTCGCTGCCTGCACCGTACGTCGGTCATGTCCAGGGATTCATTACATTTTTCACGGACGCCTGAAAGTCCGCGGCGTTCCGAGTCACGACGGTAAGGTCGTGGACCTGTGCCGTGGCCGCAATGAGCGCATCCATGGCGCTCATGGGGCGGCCCCGCACTTCGCGACGGGCGATCATCCGTCCCCATTCATCGGCAATGGCACCACCCACGCCGATGATTCTTCCTTCGAATCTCAGTGCCAGGTCATTGCGGAGCCACTCATCGAGTCGCCGGCGGCGATCACCCGCGGGTAAGCGCTCTATGCCATGGCGTATCTCCGCAACCGTCACCACGCTCAGGAATACCTCGTCCTCCTCGACCCGAGCGAGCCATTCGACGACACCCGCGTTGGGCCGGGGTTTGGTCCATTCGGAGACGACGTTCGTGTCGAGCAAGAAACTCACAGGTCGGACGGGCGCAGCCGATCCTTCGAGCGGCGAGCCTTGAGGTTCGAGCCGCGAAGCGGTGAGGCCTTGAAGAAGTCGGCCAGTGACCCGTTGCGCTTCGTTCTGCGTTCCCATTCTTCGGCGTCGACGACGACCGCCGTCCGTCGGCCGTTACGGGTGATGGTCTGTGGACCATGCGCCAGTGCGTTCTCGATGACCTCGCTGAGCTTTGCCTTGGCCTGAGCGACGGTCCAGGTTCCGGTGTCCATGGGTGATCTGCCTCGCGAAATGGTCATTATAGTCATTATAGTCATCAAGTCATCTTGTGCCACCGCACTCGTGGTGGCGCCAGGAACGTGCCGAATTCGGATTGGCTGTGCCGTAATTGTGCCGTGGTGAGCCTGGCCACCTTCATATCCGCACTGTCTTCCGATTAATCGGAGTAAGCGGTCCGTTTCCTTAACGTCGCGGGGAGACGACTCCGACGATCTTGATCAAATCCTTCATGAGCAGCATCAGGTGGTACGGATCACTTAGGCTCGCCTCGAACGTGAAGTGTTCATAGAACGCTCTGGCGTCATCGTCCTTGGCGTGCACGAGCAGTGCCCGTGCGCCGATGGTATCGGCCGCGGTTGCTGCTCGCATTAATGCGTCTTTGAGGAGCGCCGACCCTAAGCCTTTGCCGTGGATCGAATTGTCCACGGCCAATCGCGCCAATAGGATCACGGGAATCGGATGCCGAGCGAGGCCTTTTTTCGCGCGTTCCGTGGCCTCATCGTGGGTTACGGCGCCGGCCGCAAGGCTGTAATAGCCGAGGACGAGAAAGTCCTTCGCGAGAACATAGGTCTGTGCGCTATGCGCCTGCTGGTTGTTCCAAGCCTGGCGTTTCAGAAACCGATTCAGATCCTCCTTGCCGCAATCGAACTCGTCGAGCCGATGCTCGCGACGCAATTTCCCGATCGCGCCGAACGGACTCACTCGAGGACGCTAGGTGTGTCGAGAAGTCTCACAAGGCGTGGGCGGGGTCTGGATGACGCATCCAGTGCGCAAATAAATACCGCATACTGCTTGGCGCTTAACGGAAATTCGCGGCGGTCGGCGAGCGTCTCGGCGGCCGCGGCAAGCCCCTTGTCGAGAATGAACGCGCTAACAGTCTTGCGTTCGACCGCTGCGGCGCGCTTCAACATAGACTTCGCCTTGGGCGTCAATCGGACCTCTAAGCGGTCCTCTCGACGTTTCGTTGAGCTGCGCATATATGGTGTCCTGGGTTGCCGGTAGTCCATAATAGCATCCGTACGATGTACGGACATCTCGATTGACCGGCAACCCAGCGGAAAACGCACACCCGAGAATGTGACCAACTCAGATTGGGTGTGCCAGGATTGTGCCTGAGTGAGCCGGGTTTCGGGGTCGGCAAGCGCTGCAAGTGATTAATAAATAACCATTTATTCCTTCTCACTTCGACTGAAAATCCGCGTGGCGGGGGTCCAATTCCCTCACTAGCCACCAACGCTCCACGTTCATTTTGACCCATCTGAGCCAGTTTTCGTCGCGTACGGCGGGACGAGCGGTGTTAGCGTCGATTGAATTTTCTTATCGGTAAAAGGTCGAATGACGGAATGCAGCAATAATCTGTTTCTGCTAGCATTATTGCGGTTAATTGGTCGTATGTTTGTATCATGACCAGGAAGCCAGCTACTATCCGAGATCGCATCGTCGAGCGTATCCGCCGCACTAGGAGGATGGACGTCTTCGTGCGCGACGATTTCGCGGATTTTGGCGCCTACGATGTCGTCGGTCGCGAACTGCGTAAACTCGTGGGCGATGGTCTGCTGGTACAGGTGGGCTACGGTCTGTACGCGCGTGCGAAGCGGTCGGTGCTTTCAGGCAAGCCGATTCCGTCAGTTCCCCTCATCGAAATCGGCTACCAGGCGCTGCGCCGTCTGGGTCATTCGCCGAAGCCGAGCCAGGCTGCGCTGGATTACGTCGAGGGACGTACGATGCAAGTACCGGCCGGTGATCGTATTGTGGTGTCGGGAACGCGCGTAAAGCGCAGGATCGCCTTTGGGCCGCGCGTAATCGAATACTCATGAAGCGGCTGACGAAGGCGCAATCTGAACTGATTGAGGCTTTTCTCGCTGAGCATGCGGCTCGCGTGTCCACGGCCGAGATCGAAAAGGACTGCATCATCACCGAGGTGTTCTCGACCGTCACTGAGCCGGTCTTGTATCAAGGCAACGCAGCGAAGTTTATCCTGTGCGGTGGCACGGCGGTTTCCAAAGCGCACCGTATTACCGAACGCATCTCGGAGGATGTCGACCTGCGGGTCATACTGCCGCAGGGATTGAGCGGCTCCGCTCACAAGCGCATGCTGAGTCATATCAAGGCTGAAGTACTCGAGCGCCTGCGGAAACAGGGATATGACATTCCCAACGAGGCTGTCAAAGCCGGCGACCCGAATAGCTACATTGCGATCCTGTTGTCCTACGAGTCTCTCTATCCACCTGATCAGGCGCTACGCCCGGAATTGCTGATCGAGATCAAGTGCACGTTCCTCGATCCTCGCGCCGGTAGTTTGCGGCTACGACACGGTCGTCAACGAAATACTTGGGCGAGCGCTGCGAACCGGCGTGATCGCTTGCCTGGATATCCGCGAAGCAATCGCTGGCAAGAACGCCGCCTTACTGCGTCGATGGTCAGCGCGGCTCCGCGGCGCCGACCGGGTGTTTGAATCTGGAAACGTCCGCGACGAAGATATCGTCCGACATATTTACGATCTTGGGCGAATTTTCGAGAGGTTTCCACAAGAGTTGATTGATGGGGAGGCGGACCGACTCGCTCGCCAACTTTTTCTTCAAGACGCAGAGGAATTCCGTGGCCAGGATCTCGGATTCAAGGAGGTGCCGATTGAACCCGCGCTCGATGCCTTGCGCGACCTTAAGAATCGCAGCGAAGCGAAAATATGGTATGAGCGATTCACAACAGCGATGGTGTACGGCTCAATTCCAATCTACGACGAATCGATGGGCCGGATTCTCAAGTTCGCTCACGCGTGGACATCAGTCCGGGCTTAGTGCCCATCTTGATCGAGTGCAATGAAGGATCGTTGACATGGCGCGCAGGCTGCAAGTCACCAACATGCGGAAGCCGCGCAAGAACGGCGCGAGGAAAATCCGCCGGGTTGCCCATGAACCATCGGTATCCCACCTGCGCCGCCCGATGGGGATGGACGTCAAGGCGTGGCAGACCCAATTACGGCGGCAATATGGACGCTCGCAGCCCTTCAAGCTCAAGAATATGGGCGACGAGGCGATTTTTTCAGACTTTGAGGTGATCAACCCGCAGAGCGGAAATCGCTATCGCGTCGCGATCCGCGGTGCCGGACTGGGTGAAAATTATTGCGCGTGCCCGGATTTTTCGACCAATGATCTCGGTACGTGCAAGCACATCGAGTTTGTCCTCGGGAAATTGGAAAAGAAACGCGGCGCCAAGCAGGCGCTTGCGGGCGGATTCCATCCGCCCTACAGCGAAATTTATTTGCTGTACGCTGGCGAGCGCCAGGTACGCTTCCGTGCCGGCACCGACTGTCCGGTGTCGTTGGCCAACCGTGCGCGAAAGCTGTTCGATGGATCGCCCAACGGCGCTCTGCCGGTAGAAAAATTCGGGAAATTGGCTGGCTTTCTCGTAAGTGAGCAACAGAGCGGCCACGATCTGAGATGCTACGAAGATGCGCTG
>Ga0307374_10002724_pt1 | contig 31108 bp, 23 predicted proteins | sample OX3MG_FD_202532 | JGI IMG/M metagenome (GOLD analysis project Ga0307374, IMG submission 202532) | Soil microbial communities from Risofladan, Vaasa, Finland - OX-3 | ecosystem: Environmental > Terrestrial > Soil > Coastal area > Acid sulfate soil | place: Finland: Risofladan, Vaasa | collected... | reverse complement strand
CTCGATTCCGCACGCGACCGGTTGCCTGAAGGAGATTCCGGGCAGCCGGTCGCGCTGGCCACATCGCACGGGGCACTGGAGGGTTCGTGCTGGCACTGTTCCGGCTTCCGGTCGCAGTTACCATCATCGGCATCGTCGCCGCCGGCGTTCTGGGCGGCGTTCAGGTGGCTGGGGTAGTAGCCATCCTGGCCGTACTAGAGATCTCGCTCTCGTTCGATAACGCAGTGGTCAACGCGACCGTGCTGCAGAAGATGAACCCCTACTGGCAGCGGATCTTCCTGACGGTCGGCGTACTCATTGCCGTCTTCGGCATGCGCCTGCTCTTCCCGCTGATTGTGGTCACCATCGCCGGGCACATCTCGCCGGGTCACGCGATCGACCTAGCACTGCATCATCCACACGAGTACGCGGCCAAGCTCACCCAGGCCCACCCCGCCATCGGGGCCTTCGGCGGGATCTTCCTGCTCATGATCTTCCTGGACTTCCTCTTCGAGGATCAGGAGATCAAGTGGCTCGAGCCGATCGAGCGGCAGCTGGCCAAGATCGGCAAGCTCGACCAGGCCTCGGCCATCATCGCTCTGGTGTTCCTGATCATCTCGGCCACGACCTTCGCGCACAAGGACGCCATCCAGGTGCTGCTCTCCGGTGCGTCCGGGCTCGCGACCTATCTGGCGGTGTCCAGCCTCAGCGCGCTGTTCGAGTCGGAAGAGGAAGCAGTGGTCGGCGGCGACGGGGCCACCGCCGAGGAATCCGAAGGCGGCGAGTCGCCGGTGCGGGTCCCCACGAACCTGGCCAGGCTCGGGCTGTTCACGTTCCTGTACCTGGAAGTGCTCGACGCATCCTTCAGCTTCGACGGGGTGGTCGGCGCATTCGCGATCACGGACATGATCTTCGTCATCGCGCTTGGTCTGGGAATCGGCGCGTGCTACATCCGTGCCCTCACCGTCTACCTGGTGCGCAAGGGCACCCTGGCGGAGTACGTCTATCTCGAGCACGGCGCCCACTGGGCCATCGGATCGCTCGCCATCCTGCTCTTCGTGACCATTCGCGTGAAGGTTCCTGACCTCGTGACCGGACTGATCGGCGTCGGCTTCATCGGTGCCGCGCTCATCTCGTCGATCATGCGGAATCGCCGGGCCGAGCAGGTCACCGAGACGTCCCACGTGCCGGAACCGCTCGGCACATGAGGTCATGAGAACTGCAGCGACGCCAGCCGGAACGCCGACCTCCAGGAAGGCTCAAACCATGCCGATCGACTACAGCAAGGCACGCGGCTCGCAAGGTGGCGGCGTCAGTCTCAGCAAGGTCACCCTCACGAAGAACGCTCCGACGGTCTCGCTGAGCAAGCAGGCCGGCGGGAGCGTTGGCGGAGAGCTCAGGGTCAACCTGAACTGGAACTCCCGGCCGTCTTCTGGCGGCTTGTTCAAGCGCCAGGCATCGGCCGCCATCGACCTGGACCTGGCCTGCCTGTACGAGCTCGACAACGGCAAGAAGGGCGTCGTCCAGGCACTCGGCAATTCCTTCAGGTCACGTAACGACGGGCCGCCGATCATCTCGCTGGACGGTGACGACCGCACCGGGGAGAGCACCGAGGGCGAGAACCTCAGGATCGACCTGTCCCGGCTGAGGGAGATCCGCCGCATCCTGGTCTTCACCTACATCTACGAGGGCACGCCGAACTGGGCCGGCGCGAGTGCCGTCGTCACCCTGTTCCCGCAGGGCGGCGCCCCGATCGAGATCCACCTCGATGAGGCAGATCCCGGTGCTCGCACCTGCGCCATCGCACTGCTCGAGAACACCGGCGCCGACCTGTCCGTTCGCCGCGAGGTTCGCTACGTCCACGGCACCCAGTCGGCTCTCGACGCCGCCTACGGCTGGGGTATGACGTGGACGAAGGGCCGCAAGTGAGCGATGCACGACCCGACGTCGATGTGACTGCCGCTGAGGAGAGGCCGGCCGGCGAGTCGCTCGGCGCGGAAGTTCCCGCAGGCGGGGGACAGGGTGGCGACGCACCTGCCAGGTCGCCGGGTGGTGAAGCGCCTGCTGGGGCGCAAGGTGACGAAGTGCCCGTCGCGGCGCCGGGTGGCGAAGTGCCTGACGGGGCGCAAAATGGCAACGCGGCTGCCGGGGCGCAGGTTGACGACGCCCAGGCTGGTGCCCAAGGCGACGACGTTCCGGCTGGTGCCCGCGGGCAAGGCGGCGACGCGCGCGCGCAGGGCCGTGACGCGCGCGCTGAGGGCCGCGACGCGCGCGCTGGGGATGACGCACCCGCTCGGGCCGAGGGTACGGAGGCACCCGCCGACCGAGCACCCGCCGACGAGCCGGCCTCCGACGATGCGCCGTCAGCTGCGGCTGCGACCGACGAAGACGACACCAGGCCAGCCGACGGCGCATCAGCAGAAACCTCGCCAGCCGACAGCGCATCAGAAGACACCGCATCAGAAGACACCGCGTCAACAGCGGATGCGGTGCTTCCTTCCGCCCCCGAGCTTGCCGATGCCCTGACCGGTCTGACCGCCCTGGGCGCTCGCGTGGACGACATCGCCAGCGCGGCTGCCGAGCTGAGCCGGCTGCGCTCCCGCGACACCGACCTCATCGCCCGGCTGCACGACGACGTCACCAGGCTCCGCACCGGAGAGATCGCGGCCGCGCTGAACCCGGTCGTGACCGGCATGATCAAGCTGCATGACCAGATGGTCAGCCTGGGCGCACTGAACGATCCGGCGAGCCCAGTCGGCATGCTGCACACGCAGCTGCTCCAGATCATGGAGCTGACCTGCGCGGTCCGGCCGTTCACGCCATCAGCCGGCGAGCGGTTCGACGCCTCGCGCCACACCGGGGTCAGGCGCATGCCGACCGCGCAAGCTTCGGCCGACGGCACGATCGCCAGCACCATCAAGGCCGGGTTCGTCCGCGCCGACGGCTCCGTCGTACGCGTGGCCGAAGTAGAAGTGCACCGGCTGTCGGGCTGACCCGCGCAGCCAGACCGCATGATGCGTCCAAGCATGGAGGTTTCCCGTGGCTAACAAGGTCTTCGGCATCGACCTGGGCACCACGTACTCGTGCATCGCGCACGTCGACGAGTACGGCCGTCCCGCCGTGATCATCAATGCCGACTCCCAGCCCACCACCCCCTCGGTCGTCCTGTTCGACTCGCCAGCCGACGTCGTCGTAGGCGTGCAGGCCAAGAGGCAGGCGAGGATCAGGCCAGACGATGTCGCCTCGCTGGTCAAGCGGCACATGGGTGACGGGGAATGGCGCTTCGCGGCACAGGGCCAGGAGTACTCGGCTCCGGCCGTGTCCAGCCAGATTCTGGCCAGCCTCGCAGGCGACGCCACCCGGGCCATGGGCCAGCCGGTACGCGACGTGGTCATCACCGTGCCCGCCTACTTCGGCGACGAGGAACGCAAGGCTACGAAGCTGGCCGGCGAGCTCGCCGGGCTCAATGTCATCGACATCATCAACGAGCCGACCGCCGCGGCCTTCAGCTACGGCTTCGCCCAGGAAGGCTCCGCCGCGCACACGGTGCTCGTCTACGACCTCGGCGGCGGCACCTTCGACTCCACCGTCATCACGCTGGCCGACAAGAACATCACGGTGATAGCCACCGACGGCGACCACGCCCTGGGTGGCGCGGACTGGGACGACCGGCTGGCCCAGTATCTGTCGCAGAAGTTCCGCGAGGCGGCCCCGAATGCGGGTGACCCGCTCGACGACACCTACGGCGCCCAGGACCTGATCACCTCAGCCGAGGACGTGAAGCAGGCGCTGACCGGCCGGGAATCCGTGGATGCCCTGGTCGTGTTCGGTGCCGACCGGGCCAGCGTGACCGTCACCAGGCAGGCGTTCGAGGAGCTGACCAGCGCCCTCCTGGAACGGACGATCGCGCTGACCCAGAAGGTTCTCGCCGCAGCCGAGGAGAAGGGCGTCCGCGGCATCGACAAGGTGCTGCTCGTCGGAGGCATGAGCAAGATGCCGTGCGTCGCCCGGCGCCTGGCCGAGGCATGTCCCGACCTGCCGCCGGCCGATCTCACCGACCCCGACCTCGCCGTCGCCAAGGGCGCGGCGATCTACGGCCAGAAGAAGGAACTGGAGAACTACGTCATCTCCGACCTGGTCGCACAGGGCAAGCTGGCCGAGGGCCAGACGATCGCCGACGCGAATCCGGTCGACCTGAGCAAGGCCGTGGCGAACACGGCCAGCGAGTACGGCCTGGCCAGCGCTGCCGTTGCTGACCTGGTCCAGACGCAGGTCAGCAACGTGACGAGCCGCGGATTCGGCGTCATCGTGATGGACCGGGAGACCAGCAGCGAGTACGTCGACTTCCTGGCACACGCCAACGACTCGCTGCCGATCACGGTGTCGGAACTCTACTACACCAACGTCGACGACCAGCGGGTCGTGCAGATTCAGGTCGTGGAGCAGGCCACGAGCGTGGAGTCGGCCAAGCCCGATGACAACAAGGTCATCATCGAGGGCACGATCGACGACATCCCGGCCGGCTTCCCGCGCGGCACCCCGGTCGAGGTCACGTTCGCGATGGGCGGGGACCAGACGATCGAGATAACGGCCCGCCACGCGGCCGTCGCCGAGCCGCTGGTGCTGCGGATCGAGGTCGGCGTGTCCTCCAGCGCGATGCGCGAGGAGGAGCAGGCCAAGGTCGATTTGCTCAAGCAGAAGACCTGAGATATCTATCGCTTGTCGTATCCGTGTCGGCGCGGCGACGGATGTGACGGACGTGGGAGAGGTCACGCACGCGCGTCGTTGCGGCGAGGGTGCCTGACGGGACGCGGGGAGCAGGGCGATGGGCGGCATCGAGATCGGGGCGTTCGACGCGACCGGCTACCGCCAGCGCGTTCTCTCCTCCTTGCGCAGCGCCTCCCGGCTTGACCTGGACGATCCATTCTTCATCGTCGACCTGCCCGTCGACGTCGACGACACCGAGCTGATCCGGGCGCGCATCAGCGCGCTGGTCGGCTTCTGGAACAAGGAGCGCAGCCCGAACTACAAGGCGCTCACCGCCGAACTTGCTCAGCACCGGGCCGACCTCGAGGCCGTCCTGCTCGACCCGGCCAGGCGCGCGGCCTGCGCGGCGAAGGTCAGGACCGCGCGAGCCGCCGCCGATGCGGATCGCTACGGCGCACTTGACTCACTCGCCGAGAAGCTGGTCGCGCGCTATCAGGGGCTCCCCCGGTCCAGGATGCCGAGCCTCGCGAGGCTGGCCAAGACCAGGGGGCTCGATGACGCCGCGTTCGCCGCGTGGGCCGCCAGGCAGCACGTCATCGAGGACGGCACGGACGCCGAGCCGCTCGCGGCGGGCGTACGCGCCCAGATCCGCAGCGACCTCGACGAGCTCGGCCGGCTGACCGGCGATTCGAGCCGGTCGGCGACACTGTGGACGTTTCTCGGCATCGCTCCGACGACGTCCGCCGAGGAGATCGCCGCCCGGCACGCGGAGCTGACCGCCGAGAACGAGCGCAGGCAGCACGACCATCTGATGACGATCGTCGCCAACCTGCTCACCTACGTGCGGCAGCACCTGATGACCGGCGATGCCGCCCGGTACGCGGCCAGCCTGATCGAGGACGCGAAGGACCGGCTGCGCGACACCGTCGCCGAGAAGGTCATCGTGGACGGCGAGCTAAACGCGGCTGACTACGAGGCCTGCGTCCGTAAGGTGATCGGCTTCGGCTTCGGCCTGTCCAGCGAGCAGGCCAGGCTCGCGGTCAGAAGGGTGGCTACCGAGCTGGGCGCGACGCTGGCGGTCGCCCCCGCGGTCGACTACCTGGTGTGCCCGAACTGCCGGGAGCCGCAGCCGGCCGGCGGCCAGCAGGCCTGCCGGTACTGCGGCGCTGACCTGTACCAGCAGTGTCCGGCGTGCGGGCAGCAGGTGGAGGCGGCCGCGGTTGCCTGCCCGCTCTGCGGCGCTAGCTTCCGGGCGATCCGGGCCGTCCGGGAGCAGGTGGCCGCGGCGCGCGCGGAACTCGCGCAAGGTCACCCGTCGGCGGCCCGCGAGGGGCTGGCGCCGGCCGCCGGGGCAGCGCGCGGCGCTGCCGGGCCGGCTCGCAGCGCGCCGACTCTGACCAGCGAGATCTCCGCTCTGGGCGAGGAAGTGGACCGAGTGCTGGCCGCCGCCCAGGCCGACTGGCGTGCCGTCGCGCGAGACCTCGGCGCCAGCCGGCTCTACGCGGCCGTCGACCGGCTCGCCCGGATCGCCAGGGTCGCCGCCGACGTGGCCGGCCCGGCCGGAGAGTCCGCCGCCGGCCAGCTCGCCGAGCTCGCCGCCAGGAAGGCCGCCGTGCAGGGCGACATCGCCGCTGCGCGCCAGCTACCCGACGAGCAGAAGGAAGCCGCACTCGGCCGGATCCTGGCCATCGCCGCCGACTGCGGCGAGGCGATCGACATGCTGGCCGCCCTTCCGCTGCTGGCGCCCGAGCGGCTGCGGGCCTGGGCCACCGCCGGTACGGTGGCGCTGCGCTGGGACGCCTCGCCGTCAGCGGGACCCGTCTCGTACAAGGTGACCCGCATCACCGCGGCGACCAGCGGTTCCCCGGCGCAGGCGCGGGTACTCGGCACCACCACGGCCACCGAGTTCGAGGACGCGGGCGCTCCTGGCGGCGCGATGATCGCCCATGAGGTCAGCGCGGTGTCGGGCCGGCGAACTTCGGCCGCGGTCAGGACGGACCCGGTCCTGATGGCGCGTGACGTGACCAGCCTCGCGGCCCGGGCCGATGCGTCCGGCATCACGCTCACCTGGCTGCTCGCGATCAGCGCGGGAAACGTCGTCGTCGAGCGCCAGGTCGACCCGCGGGCCGGTCTGAGCCTGCCGCTGCGCCGGGCCCGCGCCGAGGGCCAGTCGTGGCGGGATGCCAGCCCGACCGCGGGGGCCGAGTTCAGCTACCACGTCTACGCCGAGTACCGGGACGCCGACGGCGTGCTGGTACGCACGCCGGGCGCCACCGTCAGGGCGAAGGTCGCGCAGCGTCCCAAGCCGGTCAGCGAGCTGTGGGCCAGCACCAGCGCGGGCCGGACGACGATCGGGTGGATCAGGCCGCCCAGCGGCGAGGTGAGGATCTATGCGGCGGACGCCTCGCTGGCCGCGCCGGACACCGAGGCTGACCTCGCCGAATTCGCCCGCCGTGGCCGGTACGTCGGTGCCGGGCAGCGCCGGGTCGTGGACGAGAACGCCAGGGGGATGACCACCTACACCTCGGTCACCGTGGACGGCGGCCAGGCCGTGGCCGGACCGTCGGTCGTGCACCTCCCCGTCGCGGCACCCGGCAACGCGGCCGTCACCGATACCGGATCCGAGCTCGTGCTCACGTTCACGCTCCCGCCGGGAGTCACCGAGGCGGTCGTGGCCGGCCGCCGGGACGCGCCGCCGTCCGGGCCGCACGACCCGGCCGCCCAGACGTGGAGCACGACCAACACGAAGCTGGAGATCGACCACGGCCTGCACGTGCCCGCGCCGCAGGACGGGCTCGGCTGGTACTTCAGCATCCACTCAATACTGCGGGACGGGTCGGCTAAGCTCGCCGCCCCGGCCGGCGTGCAGCTGAGGGCGAGGGACGCGACCCCGGTCACGGCCAGCTACACCGTCCGGCGGTCGGGCCTGGTCAAGAGGAACGTCGTCATCGAGGTCACCGGCACCGACCGGCTGCCCGAGCTGGTGATCGTGGCGAAGCGGGGCGCCGTACCGGCGAGTGTCACGGATGGCGCCGAGGTGGGCCGGATGCCTGGCGGCAGCCAGACGGCCAGGATCGAGCTCCCGGCCGGCACTCTCGCTCTCCCCGCCGGCCTGCGGGTCTTCCCGGCCGCCGGGCTGCCGGGGCGCGAGTTCACCATCACCGACCCGCCCGAGGGGACGCTGCTGATCACCGGCTGAGACAAGCCGCCAGCCACTCCCTGGTGATCTGCGCCGCCGCGGCATGGCCTGGCTCCCGGGTAATCCTGGCCTCGCCCCCGGCCATCGACCGCGCGAGCTCGGACTCCGCCGGAACCCACGCCCGATCGGCGTCCGCCAGCATCAGCCTGTCGTGCTCGGTATCGCCGGCGGCGAGCCGGAGCGGCGCGGCGCCGGCCTCCTCCGCGACCTTCTCCGCCACGTACGCCGCCGCGTGCTCCTTGCCGAACCCGGCCGGGAACGCGTACAGCTTGCGGCCGATCAGCGACGCCTCCCAGCCGACCCCTGCGCACCGGTCAGCGATCACGGCCAGCTGCTCGGGCGCCAGCAGCGACTCGTCGACGATCGCCAGGGCGCACATCTCGTCCTCGTCGCCCATCCGCGCCAGCCACGGCGCGCCGGCGAACAGTGCCCGAACCTGGGCAGCCGGCGCGGCGCGGGCGAGCAGCTGCCTGATCCGCGCCGCCCACTGCGGATCCGGCACGCCGTCGACCAGGACTACCCCGCCGTTGGCCGCTATCGCGTAGCGCAGGGCGAACGGCAGCCGCAGCCGGGCCAGCCTGCTGATGCTGCGGCTAGTCGCCACGCAGATCCGCACGTCCGCGGGCAGCGCCGTGACCGCGTCCCGCGCCGCGTAGCAGAGCTCGCCGGCCGTCTGGCCGCTGGACATCTCGACGGCGTCAGCGGGCAGGCCGCCGCCGAGCTGACTCGTTGCCCGCGGGCTGAAGATCAGCGTCCGGTCCAGGTCGGTGGTGATCAGGACGGGGCCCTGAGCCGCACGCCCCATCTCAGGCATCGTCGCCGGCCTGCGGCCGGACCAGCCCGATGCAGCTGTACGGCATGTCGGGATAGTCCACCACCTCGACGCCGCGTTCCTTGGCCAGCAGCAGCAGGTGCTCCAGCATGGCGCGGCAGTCCGGCCGGACCAGCACCAGCCAGGGCAGGCGGCGAATCAGCACGCGGGTCGCCTCGCCGGCTCCCGGTTTCACCAGATGCTGGCTCGGCAGGTCGAACTCGGCCTGGACGCGGCGCACCGCACGCTGGCCGGCGAAGGTCACCGAGCGGTCCGCGGCGTAGGCGGCCGGCCAGCGCTCGGCCACTGCGGCAACCACCCGCGGGAAGTGCTCGCTGATCGCGTCGAGGAACTGCGCGGACCGGTCGGCGGCCGCCAGTTCGGAGTACACCTTCGCGCCGTGGAACATCCCCGGCCGGATCAGGTCGTTCAGGACGGTCCTGCTGACCAGGCCGCACACCGTGGAGTTCAGGCACGCCGACGGCACGAGGATGTCCTGCCTGGTGCCGAAGAGAGTCGAGCAGAAGCCAGGGTCGGCAATCACCGCCAGGTCGTCCGGCAGGCTCGGACCCCCGGCGGCCGCATAGGCCGCGAGCGCCTCGGTCAGTTCCGTGGCGATCGCGCCCTTGCCCGTCCACCCGTCGACGAACAGCACATCACGCGGATCGTGCCGGGCGGCGATGTAGTCGAGGGCGACCGTGTCGATGCCGCGACCGCGCACGATCGAGACTGAGTAATGCGGCAACTCGATTTTTCTGCTGAACAAAGCCCACCGGCGCATGAGGATGCCGACCGGAGTGCCGGCCCTGGCCAGTGAGACCAGTACCGGCCGCTGGCGCCTGGCCGCGAGCGCCATCTCGGTGACGACACCGACATGCTCGGCGAGCTGCGGCGCGAACTGCCCGAGCAGGGCATCGAAGAGCGCCAGGTACTCGGCGCTCGGCGCGAACTCGATCGGCAGCATCTCGGCGTAATTGCGGCCGCCCTGAACGGCCTTCTCCCGCTCGTGCAGGCTGAGCTCGAGCGCGTGCCCCGACAGGTCGGTGAGCAGGAAGCTGACCTCGTCGGGGTGGTAGCTACCGCGCAGCACGCCGGTCCCCGGGGCGCAGGGTGATGACGTGCACGCTGCCGCGTGCGCTGGCGGTCAGCTCGGCGGCTACCTGCGCGGTGCGCCGGCCGCGGGCCGCGTCCGTCACGAGCACGATGTGATCGAAGCCGGGCGCGTTCCCCGGCTCGGCGTGACTGCTGGCGGCCACGTTGTAGGCGTAGACGGGGCGGCGGCCGTCCTGGGTCGAGCCGAATCGCAGCGCGGTCCGCAGCGGATAGCCGGGGCCGTCGATCGTGACGGCCGGCGTTCGCGTGGTGGTCGAGGTCCGCACCTGGCCGCCGAGCGCGGCAGCCAGCAGCTGCGGCAGATACATGAGCTCCTCGTCGCCGAGGACGAGCGTGCGGCCATCGCGGGCAACCGGCAGCGAAGCGGCCAGCCGGCTCATCGCCTCGCGGGCGGCGCGCTCCTGAGCTGGTCCCCAGCCGTGCATGGCCAGGGCGGGCACGCCGTCGGGGAGCGTCACGCTGAGCCAGGTCACCGGCGCCCTGGCGGCTTCCCGCGGCCGGATGGGCGGCTCGGGCAGCGCCCCGACGAACTCGCGCACGCCGGCGATGATGCCGGCGGGAAGCCGGACCTCGCCGTCCAGGAGGGCGACACGGACGACGCGCGCCCCGACCGCGCCGACAGCGTGCGCCACCTCAGCCCGGGTGGCATCGCTCCGGCAGTCGATCAGCGACGCGAGCACGTAGACCTCGCGCGGCCAGGAAGCCTGGATCACCCGGATCGCGTTCACCGCGGTCTTGCCGGTGGTGAGCTCGTCGTCGACCAGCACGAGCGGCCGGGCACCGCGCAGGTCCGCGTCATCGAGCAAGGCGAGTGCCTGGTCGACGGCGTGGCTGTGCTCCTCGCGGAACCTGACCACCCGCGCGCCGGCGGGCGCGGGGCGCCGGGTGGTGTGCAGGTACGGTGCGGGGCCGCCATCGGCCGCGCTGACCGACGCGACGCCGTGGCCGAGCCCGGTCGCGGTCTCGGCGAAGCCGACCACGACCGGCGTCTGTCCGTCGCAGGCAGCCCGCACCGCCGAGCCGAGCGCGTGCGCAGCCGACAGGACCTCGCCGACCGGGACCGGGATGTGCTTGCCGAGCACGCGCGAGACAAGAAGCTGCGCCCGGTTCGGGTTGCGCCGCAGACCGACCTCCAGCGCGCCAGCGAACCTGGCCGCGTCCGGGAAGCAGGGCCTGACCTGCACTGTGATGCCGAGCTGACCGGCGACCGAGCCGACTGTCACGCGTCTACGTCTTCGATGTCGAGCAGGTCGACGAACGTGCGATCCGGCCTGAGTACCCCGAAGACGGAGGCCCGGCGCAGGATTTCCGCCGCCCAGCGGGCATGCGGCTTGCTCTCGATCATCTTGTTGGCGTACTCGCTCGACCGGACGCCTCCGTCGGTGGTGCACAAAGTGGCCCGGGCGTCGCTGTACTCTTCCGCGGTCACGACGAGCATTGCGTGGACCGGCCTGACATGGCTGGGATGGATGACGGTCTTGCCGAGGATGCCGGTCGCCTTGTCGAGCACGACCTCCCTGAGCAGACCGTCCAGGGCACTGCTGACGAGCTGACGGCGGACCCGGACGGCGTTGGGAAGATCGTCGCGCACCCGGAACGGCGACTCGCGAAGCTGAGGCTTGAAGATTCGCTCACCACGCTCGAAATACTCCCATACCGGCCCGGAAACCACGAACTGCCTATCGCGACCGAACACGTTAAGAATGTCGGCAATGACCTCGCGGACGAGCGTCAGGTCATACACGGTCTGGTCGTTGCTGCGGCGCAGCCCGAACAGCCCGCACAGGTCGGTAGCCCCGATCCTGACTGCCAGCACGGCGTCGGCATGCCTGGCCAGCAGGTTCCGCACGGTGAGAAGCTCGCTGACCCGGGTCTCAGCGTAAATGGTCTCCGGCGACTCGAGCACCGGCATCCCGTAGAACTGCAGGCCGGTTTCCGCCCGCGTTTCCGCCAGGACGCCGAGAAAGTCCGCGCCGTTCGACGCGGTAAATTTCGGGAACACAAAACCAGTCAGAATGCTGGCCGCCGGGCCAATTTCCTTGACCAGCAGCCGGATCTGGTCGGGATGCCTGACCCGGATGAAGAGCAGCGGCGCCGGTGCGCTCATCCGGTGCAACTCGACAACCTGGGCCGCGACATTGCGCTCCGCGGCAGCCACGTCCGCGTCGCGGATGGCATCTTCGAGGCACAGCACGGAGGAGATGACACCCCGTCCGACCAGGGCGCCGACCCGTTGCGCGTAGTCGCTGGTCGTCCCGGGCGAGTAGAGCGTGGCGCCGAGCGCCATCGCGAGCGTCCGGCGGTCACTATCCCGGCTGAAACGGTCGGGGGCGCGGTCGAACAGCCACTCGTCCTGACCTGCCGTCAGATATCCGAAATGCCGCACCTACGCTCCGCCGAGAAGAGACGGTCTGGGGACTCGGACAGTACTCACTTAGCAGCGCTTACGCAGCGATTATCACCAATCCAGGCACCGTGTGCGGCAGCTGTTCACTTGGCTAGTGTTGAGACGTGACCGCACTGCCATCGAATCGGATATATGCGGAGCAACTCGATGCCGCTGATCCCCTCGCGAGGTTCCAGGACCGGTTCACGCGGGCCGACGACGCCCTGATTTACCTGGACGGGAACTCGCTCGGCCCGCTGCCGCTGGCAACTGCGGCCAGGATCGCCGAGGTCGTCGGCTCGGAGTGGGGCGCCGGCCTGGCGCGATCATGGAATCACTGGATCGGGCTGCCGCGCGAGGTCGGAGACCTGATCGGCGAGCACCTGACCGGCGCGGCGCCAGGCCAGGTCCTGGTGAGCGATTCGACGACAGTGAATTTGTTCAAGCTCGTCCATGCCGCCCTGGACGCGCAGCCTGGCCGCACGGTGCTGATTACCGACGATGACAACTTCCCGACCGACAGGTACGTGCTTGCGGGCGCCGCCGCCCAGCGCGGCTGCGAACTGCGGATGATCCATGCCGACGCCGATGAGGGCCTGGCTGAGGAGACGCTGCTCGCGGCGCTCGGACCCGACGTCGCCCTGGTCAGCCTGTCGCATGTCGCCTACCGAAGCGGGGCGCTGGCCGACATGGCGCGGATCACCGGCCTGGTACACGACGCCGGCGCGCTGATGCTCTGGGACCTCTGCCACTCCGCCGGCGCGGTGCCGGTCAGGCTGGATGCCAGCGGGGCCGATCTCGCGATCGGCTGCACGTACAAGTACCTCAACGCGGGACCGGGCGCCCCGGCGTTCCTCTACGTCCGCGCCGGGCTTCAGGATCGGCTGCGGCAGCCGATCTGGGGCTGGTTCGGGCAGCAGGATCAGTTCGCCATGGGGCCGGTCTACGATCCGGTGCCGGGTATCGAGCGGTTCGCCACCGGCACCCCGCAGATCATCGGGACCGTCGCCGTCGCCGAGGGCACCAGGCTGCTCGCCGAGGCCGGCATCGACCGGCTGCGCGAGAAGGGCGTGGCGCTGACCAGCTACCTGATCCACCTGGCCGACGAGTGGCTCGAACCGTATGGCTTCCGGCTCGCCTCACCGCGCGCCGACGCCCGCCGGGGCAGTCACGTGACGCTCCATCACCCGGACGCCTGGCCGATCAGCAAGGCACTGATCGCGGCGGGCGTGATCGGCGACTACCGGACGCCGGAGCGGCTCAGGCTCGGCCCGGTCCCGATCACGACCCGGTTCACCGATGTCTGGGACGCGCTTGACCGGCTCAGGCAGATCGCTTCGGACAAGTCGTATGAGAACCTGCCCGCCGAGCTCTCCCGGGTGACCTGACGGCCGGCCGTGGCGGCGAAGAGAAATGGGTTAGCCGAAGGATTTGCGGTCGCCGGCGACGCAGAATCTTCCGGTAAGCGGGACGCCCGGCGGGCGACTAGCCACTGGCGAGAGTCATGCCTCGCTTCACTCCCACTCGATGGTGCCGGGGGGCTTGCTGGTGATGTCGAGGACGACCCGGTTGATCTCGGGGACCTCGTTGGTGATCCGGCCTGAGATCTTCGCCAGCACGGCGTCCGGCACCCGCGCCCAGTCAGCCGTCATCGCGTCCTCGCTGGTCACCGGCCTGAGCACGATGGGGTACCCGTAGCTGCGCTCGTCACCCTGGACGCCGACCGAGCGCACGTCGGCCAGCAGCACTACCGGGCTCTGCCAGATCTGCCGGTCCAGGCCCGCTGCGGTCAGCTCCTCGCGGGCGATGGCATCGGCGTCCCTGACGATCCGCAGCCGCTCCGGCGTGACCTCGCCGACGATCCTGATCGCGAGGCCGGGCCCGGGGAACGGCTGCCGCCAGACGATCTGCGCGGGCAGGCCGAGCTCGGTGCCGAGCGCCCTGACCTCGTCCTTGAACAGCGTGCGCAGCGGCTCGATCAGGGTAAAGCCGAGATCCCCAGGCAGCCCGCCCACGTTGTGATGCGACTTGATGTTGGCCGTCCCGGTCCCGCCGCCTGACTCGACGACGTCCGGGTAGAGCGTGCCCTGCACGAGGAACTCGGCCGAGCTGCCCGTGTGCCGGGCATCGTGCCCCGCGATCTGCCTGGCCGCCTGCTCGAACGCCCTGATGAACTCGCGGCCGATGATCTTGCGCTTGCCCTCGGGATCGGTGACGCCGGCCAGGGCGGCCGCGAAGTCGGCCTGGGCGTCGACGACCACGAGCTCGACCCCGGTCGCGGCCACGAAATCCTGCTCGACCTGCTCGGCCTCACCCTTGCGCAGCAGCCCGTGGTCGACGAAGACGCAGGTGAGCTGCGAGCCGATGGCCCGCTGGACAAGGGCCGCCGCGACCGCGGAGTCCACGCCGCCCGACAGTCCGCAGATGGCGTGACCGGTACCGACCTGGGCCCCGATCAGCTCAGTCTGCTCGTCGATAATGTTGCGCATGTTCCAGTCGGCGCGGCACCCGGCCGCGGCGAGGAACTGCCTGAGCATCGCCATGCCGTGCTCGGTGTGCATGACCTCGGGGTGAAACTGCATCCCGTACAAGCCGAGGGACGGATTCTCGGCGGCCGCCACCGGCGTCCCCGGCGTGCTCGCGGTGACGGTGAAGCCGTCGGGCGCGCGGACGCACGTGTCACCGTGCGACATCCAGACCTGCTGCGACTCGGGGAGCCCGGCGAGCAGGACACCCCCAGACCCGGCCTCGTTCCGCCGCAGGGCGGCCGCGCCGTACTCGCCAGAGCCGGTCCTGGCCACCTCGCCGCCAAGATCACGGACCATCAGCTGGAAGCCGTAGCAGATGCCGAGCACGGGGACCCCGGCCCCGAGCAGCCCGGCCGGCGCGGGCGGCGCCCCAGCCGCGTACACCGACGCCGGCCCGCCGGACAAGATGATCGCGGCTGGGTTGCGTTGCAAAATCTCCTCGGTCGTCGCCGTGGACGGGACGATCTCCGAGTAGACCTGGCATTCGCGGACGCGGCGCGCGATGAGCTGGGCGTACTGGGCGCCGAAGTCCACCACGAGTACCGGCCCCGAGCCAGCGAGCGGCCCGGGCCGGCCGGCCCCGCCATCCTGATCCGCCGGGCCGGGCGTCGCCGGGTCCTGGCGCCCCGTGGCGTCGGAGGGATACACCGCGTCAGCTTACTTGGGTCGCGGTCTCAGTCCACGTAGGCTGCGGCGGAACTGGCGCGGCCTCGGTGACCTTCACCCTGGCGATCCGGCGGCCGTCGAGCTCGGTCACGGTGAGCCGCCTCCCGTCCAGCTCGGCCGACTCCCCGGCCTGCGGCAGATGGCCGAGCGCCGCCAGGAGATAGCCGGCCACCGTCTCGTACGGGCCGTCCGGCAGCTCGATCCCGGTCTGCTCGGCGAAGTCGTCGAGGTTCATCAGCCCGTCGACCTCGATCTCGCCGGTCCGCAGCCGCCGGGACGGATGACCCTCTTCGTCGTACTCATCCTGGATGTCGCCGATCAGCTCCTCGACCAGGTCCTCCAGCGTCACGATCCCGGCCGTCCCGCCGTATTCGTCCACCACGATCGCCAGGTGGGCGCCGTCCTTGCGCATCTCCGACAAGGCCGACATCACGGTCTTGCTGGTCGGCAGCATCTTCACCGGCCGCTTGATGTCACCGACCCGCGCGGCCCCGTTGCGGCCGGGACCGAGCAGGTCACGGGCGTGCACGAAGCCGATCACATCGTCGTAGGAATCCTCGAAGACCGGGAACCGCGAGTGGGTGCCCCGCGCCACGACCGCGACGGCCTGGGGCACCGGCATCGAGGCGGGCAGGAAGTCGACTTCCGTCCGCGGCACCAGGACCTCGCGGATCTGCCGCGTGCCTGCGTCGAAGACCTCGCTGACGATGTGCCGTTCGTCGGCCGTCAGGTTCTGGTGCCCGGCGACCAGATCACGCAGCTCGTCGCTGCTCATCGTGCCGCGGCCGACCTTCGGGTCGCCGCCGAGCAGCCTGACCACCAGGTTGACGCAGCCGCTGATCAGCCAGACCACCGGCCTGGCCAGCGTGGCAATCCGGTCGAGCACGGGCGCGGCGGCGAGCGAGATGCGCTCCTGCCGCTGCAGCGCGATCCGCTTGGGCACCAGCTCGCCGAGCACCAGCGAGAAAAAGGCGATCACCAGCGTGACCACGACGAACGAGAGCACATCCGCCACGTGCGGGGAGAGATGGTGGGCAAGCACGAGCTTGAGGTCGTTCGCCAGGGTCGCCGCGCCGTACGCTCCGGACGCCAGGGTAGCCACCGTGACGCCGATCTGGACAGCGGACAGGAACCGGTTCGGGTCATGCGCCAGCCGCGCCGCCCGCTGGCCGCGCTTTCCGCGCTTCCCGAGCGCCCTCACCTGGCCCTCGCGCAGTGACACCAGAGCCATCTCGGCGGCGGCGAAGAACCCGCCGATGAGAATGAAGGCGAGGACGACCAGTACGTCCCAGCCGACGCTATTCACGTCGCATCCCTGATCTCGGCAGCCGGCCGTGGTCCCCGGCTGCCTGCCTGATAGCTGCCGTCTACGGCAGGAACCACGCGGTCGCGCGGTGTGCGCATCAGTCTAGGCAGTCTTGGGCGGGCGAGCGAACACCCGAGTCTGGCCGAACCGCGACGGGCCCGGCAGGCAGCCAGGACCCAGCTGCCTGGGGGCGGCGGCTGTGCGATGCTGACACGGACATTCCGCGATATCCGCAATAAGTCGATCGACCGCTGGAGGGTCCTGCATGGGCGCTGGAATCCTGGACGACGCTGCTGCCATCAGCGCCGAGATCGCCGAGCTGCGTCATTCGATTCACCGCGAGCCTGAGATCGGACTGGAGCTGCCGAAAACCCAGCGCAAGGTGCTGGAGGCGCTGGACGGGCTGCCGCTTGAGATCAGCTGCGGGCAGTCGCTGAGCTCGGTGACCGCGGTCCTGCGCGGCGCCCGTCCCGGCAAGACCGTCCTGCTCCGCGGCGACATGGACGCCTTGCCGGTCGACGAGCGCACCGGAGTGCCGTATGCCTCGCAGGTGCCGGGGACCATGCACGCCTGCGGCCATGATCTGCATACCGCGATGCTGGCCGGCGCCGCCAGGCTGCTCTCGGCCAGGCAGGCCGACCTGGCGGGCAACGTGATCTTCATGTTCCAGCCCGGCGAGGAGGGCTCCGGCGGCGCCAGGATCATGATCTCGGAAGGCGTGCTCGAAGCGGCAGGCGAGCATCCCGCGGCGGCGTTCGCGCTGCACGTGGCATCCGGCGTGCTGCCGCTCGGGCTGGTCGCCAGCCGGGCCGGAACCGCGATGGCCGCCGCCGACACCCTGCACGTCACGGCCAGGGGACGAGGCGGGCACGGCTCTCAGCCGCATCTGGCGGCGGACCCGATTCCGGCGGCGTGCGAGATGGTCACCGCCCTGCAGACGATGGTGACCAGGAGGTTCGACGTCTTCGACCCCGTCGTGCTGACCGTCGGCACCTTCCATGCGGGGACAACGGACAACGTCATCCCCGACGACGCGGCCTTCGTCGCGACGGTGCGCACGTTCTCGCCGCAGTCGCGGGACCGGATCAGGGACGCGGCGCTGCAGCTGATCCGGCAGATCGCGGCCGCGCACGACCTGGACGCCTACGTCGCATTCGTTGACGGGTACCCGGTCACGGTGAACGACCAGGCCGAGTTCGGGTTCGCCGAGCAGACCGCCGGCGAGCTGCTGGGCGAGGGCAAGTTCCTGACCGCTCCGTTCCCGATGACCGGCTCCGAGGACTTCTCCTACGTTCTTGAGCAGGTGCCCGGCGCGTTCCTCATGGTCGGCGCCTGCCCGGCCGGGACGGACCCGGCGACCGCACCGTACAACCACTCGGCCGAGGCGGTCTTCGACGACGCGGTCCTGGCCGACGGGACCGCGCTCTACGCCGAGCTTGCCCGGCGCAAGCTGTCGGCGCTGGCGGCGCAGCCGGCTGGCTGACCCGGGTCACGGGTTGGGCCCCGGGAACGGGCTAGGTCCGGGTAGACGGGGCGTCACAGGCTGGCGATGAGGTTGATGGTCGCGGCCAGGATCACGGCGCCGAACAGGTACCGGAGCGCGTAGATCGTGTGGACGGTGAACCAGGAGACCGCCACGCTCAGCAGGCCGAGCCCGGCGGGGTCGTGCGGCCGGAGCTGGTGCGGATCAGCGCTGGCCGGGGGGCCGCAGCTGGTGCGGCCCGAGCTGGTGCGGATCAGCGCTGGCGGGAGGTGGTGCGGATCAGCCGACGGGCAGCCGGCCCTTGAGCCGGGTCGCCTTGGCCGCAGCCTTGCCTGACGTCCTCGCGGTCTTCGTCGCGAGGGACACGTCGTGCCGCGCGGCCTTCACCGCGTGGCGGCTCCGCCAGGCGAGCGACGGACGCCCTGCGGTGTCCGCGGCCGCGATCAGCAGTCCGCCGAACATCGCCAGGTTCTTGAGGAAGTGAATCCGCTGCTGCGCGCGTTCCTGATCGTCGGTGACTTCCCAGAACCGATGGCCTGCGGCCGTGGTCGGAACCAGCGTGGCCGCGATCGCCAGGGCTGACGCCCGCGGCAGCCAGCCGATCGCGAGCAGCGAGCCGGCTACGACCTGGACGGCGCCATTGATGCGAATCGCCTGCTCGGTGTCGTCCGGCACGAACGACACGCGATCGGCGAGAGGCCGCACCACCGGTTCTGCTTTCTTGACGACCCGCTCGGGTCGGCGCAAGGTATCGAAGCCCTGGACGATGAAGATCGACGCCAGCATGGGCCGTGCGAATGCTCGTAGTACAGCCATGGTCCGACAGTTGCCCGCCGCGCCGGGTTTCTAACACGCTGAGCACCGATCAAGTTCCGTGATGGACATGAGTTAGCGGCCTGGCGCTGGGTAGCTGGCTGCCATGCGGATCGAAGACTGGTTCCTGCAAGCGTCGGAGCGCGGCAATCCGGCGACCCGGATTGACAGCAGGCGCCCGGATGGCCTGGCCTGGTCGACCGGGAACAAGGTGCGTCCCCTCGTCCACGGCGCGACCTACTTCGCCGAGCTGCTCGCGCGGGTCAGCGCGATGGAAGCCGGCGACCTGCTGCTGTTCACTGACTGGCGCGGCGATCCTAACGAGCGGCTCAGGCCCGATGGCCCGTCGGCCTCCCAGGTGCTCTGCGAGGCAGCCAAGCGCGGCGTGCTCGTCCGGGGGCTGATCTGGCGCTCGCACTGGGACCGGCTGCAGTTCAGCGGCGAGGAGAACCGTCACCTCGGCGAGGACATCGTCGCCAACGGCGGCCAGTGCCTGCTCGACATGCGGGTCAGGGCCGGCGGTTCGCACCACATGAAGATGGTCGTCCTGCGGCATCCCGAGCGCCCCTGGCTCGACGTCGCCTTCGTGGGCGGCATCGACCTATGCCACAGCCGGCGGGACGACGCCAGCCACCATGGTGATCCGCAGCGCCAGCCGATGGCCGGCGTCTTCGGAGAGCGGCCGCCCTGGCACGATGTCCAGGCGATGATCCGCGGGCCGGCGGTGGGCGACGTCGAGGCGGTCTTCAGGGAGCGGTGGAACGACCCCGTCCCGATCACGATCAATCCCGTGTCCAGGCTGCACGACCTGTTCGACCGGCAGGATGACACCGCGAACCGGCTGCCCGATCAGCAGCCGGATCCGCAGCCGTGCGGAGATCACGCGGTCCAGCTGCTGCGCACCTACCCGTTCAGGCGGCCCGGCTACAGCTTCGCCCCGAGGGGGGAGCGCAGCATAGCCCGCGGTTACCTGAAGGTACTGGCCATGGCGCGCTCGCTGATCTATCTCGAGGACCAGTACCTGTGGTCGGCAGAGGTTGTCGAAGCCCTGGCCCGGGCGCTCGCGGAACGTCCTGAGCTCCGGCTGATCGCCATTATCCCGCGCTTCCCCGACCAGGACGGGCGGCTGTCCATGCCTCCGAACCTGATCGGCAGGGTCGATGCGCTGCGGATCCTGCGCAAGGCGGGCGTCGGCCGGGTGGCGATCTACGGCCTGGAGAACGAGGCAGGCACGCCGGTCTACGTGCACGCCAAGGTCTGCGTCGTGGACGACACCTGGGCGATCATCGGTTCGGACAACTTCAACCGCCGGTCGTGGACGCACGACTCCGAGCTGAGCTGCGCCGTGCTCGACCTGGCCGGATCGGGCACGGACGGCGGCCGGGGAGCCGGCGGCGGCACCCTCGAGCTCCCGGCGACCGCGGGCGTGAGCACCGCCGGCACCGCACCGCACGCCCGAGCCGAACTGAGCCGGTGGACAGCGGACTACGTCGCGGGCGGCGCCCTGTCAGCCGATCCCGCGACCGCGGGGCCCACTGCGGGAACCCGGCCGGCGCCGGCCGGCGGCTACGCGCGCGACCTGCGTCTTCAGCTCAGCGACGAGCATCTGGGCGCGGCGCTCGACCCAGCCGCGAGCCCGGCCGAGGCCTATGACGCCTTCTGGCGGTCGGCCTCGGGCCTGGACGCGTGGCACGCGAGCGGCAGGCGCGGCCCGCGGCCGCCCGGCCGGCTGCGGCACTACCACGCGCCCGAGCTGACCCGCTGGCAGCGAGCCATATCCCGGCCGCTGTACCGGTTCGTCTACGACCCGGACGGCAGGCCGCTGGCCATGCGCCGCCGCGGCGAGTTCTGACGGCTTCTGACCGCGCTTGCCTGAGGCGCTTGGCGGAGGCCAGGTGTTACAGGCTGGCCACGTCGGCTTGCTTGGCGCGGACGGCCCCGGCCGCCTCCCGCAAGCTCGCCAGCTCGTCGGCGGTGAGCTCGCGCTCCGCCACCCGGCGGATGCCCGTGCGGCCGATCTCCGCCTCCACGCCGAGGTAGACGCCGGAGATGCCGTACTGGCCGTCGACCCAGGTGCAGACCGGCATGACCTGCCCGGTGTCGAGCGCGACCGCCCTGGCCATCCTGGCCGCGGCGGCGGACGGGGCGTAGTACGCGGATCCGGTCTTGAGCAGGCCGACGATCTCGGCGCCGCCGTTCCTGGTCCGCTCGACCAGCGCGCTGATCTCGTCGGCACCGAGCAGGTCGGCCAGCGGAGTGCCGTTGACCTGGCATGCCGACGGGACGGGCACCATCGTGTCGCCGTGCGAGCCGAGCGTCAGCGTCTGTACCGAGCCGACCGGCACGCCGAGGCGCTCGGCGACGAAGTAGCTGAACCTGGCCGTGTCGAGCATTCCGGCCTGGCCGATCACCCGGTGCGCCGGGAACTGCGAGACCTTGGCGGCGAGCGCGGTCATCTCGTCCAGCGGGTTGGAGACCACGATCAGGACGGCCTCGGGCGCGTGCTTGACGACCTGCTCGGTCACGCTGCGGACGATGCCGGCGTTGACCCCGATCAGGTCCATCCGGCTCATGCCAGGCTTGCGCGGCAGGCCGGCGGTGATGATCACGATCCCCGATCCTGCGATCGCCTCGTAGCCCTCGCCGGCCTGGCTGGTGGTCTGCCCGGTGACCGTGGTCTCGAAGCCCTCGATCGGGCGGGACTGGCTCATGTCGAGCGCCAGGCCCTCAGGCTTGCCCTCCACGATGTCGGTCAGCACGACCTCGTCGAAGATGTCGTACTCCGCCAGCCGCTGCGCGGTGGTCGAGCCGTAGAAGCCGGCTCCGACTACTGTCACCTTCCCTGAACGGGCCATTGACGTACTCTCTCCTTCGCTCTCTCGCTCGGTGCCTGCAGCGGCCGGTCTCCTGGCCAGGCCGACTGGCTAGGTCATCGCGGCCTGCAGGTTCTTGTGCAGCGCGCCGAGGAATTCCTCCGTGCTCAGATACGGGGCGTCCCGGCTGATCAGCAGCGCCAGGTCTTTGGTCATCATTCCGCTCGTGACCGTCTCGATGCACACCCGCTCCAGCGTGTCGGCGAAAGCCGTAACCTCGGGCGTGCCGTCGAGCTTGCCGCGGTAGGCCAGCGCCCTGGTCCAGGCGAAGATCGACGCGATCGGATTGGTCGACGTCTGCTTGCCCTGCTGGTGCTGCCGGTAATGCCTGGTCACCGTGCCGTGCGCGGCCTCAGCCTCGATGCACGAGCCGTCCGGGGTCATCAGCACGCTGGTCATCAGCCCGAGCGAGCCGAAGCCCTGCGCCACGATGTCGGACTCCACGTCACCGTCGTAGTTCTTGCAGGCCCAGACGATGCCGCCGTCACCCTTGATGACCTGGGCCACCATGTCGTCGATCAGCCGGTGCTCGTAGGTCAGGCCGGCCGCATCGAACTCGGCCTTGAACTCGGCGTCGAAAACCTCGGCGAAGATATCCTTGAACCGGCCGTCGTAGGCCTTCAGGATGGTGTTTTTCGTCGACAGGTACAGCGGGAAGCCGCGGTCGAGCGCGTAGCGCATCGTGGCCCGGGCGAAGTCGCGGATGGAATCGTCGAAGTTGTACATGCCCATCGCGATCCCGCCGCCGGTGAACTGGGCGACCTCCATGGACATGGGCTGGCCCGCAGACCCGTCGGCCGGCTGGTAGGAGATCGTGACCGTGCCCGCTCCCGGCACCACAAAGTCGGTGGCCCGGTACTGGTCGCCGTGGGCGTGGCGGCCGATCACGATCGGCTTGGTCCAGCCGGGGACGAAACGGGGGATGCTCTCGATCACGATCGGCTCGCGGAAGACCACGCCGCCGAGGATGTTGCGGATCGTGCCATTCGGCGAGCGCCACATCTTCTTGAGGCCGAACTCGGAGACCCTGCCCTCGTCCGGAGTGATGGTCGCGCACTTGACGCCGACGCCGTACTGCTTGATCGCGTTCGCCGCTTCGATGGTCACCTGGTCGTCCGTCGCGTCCCTGTTCTGTATCGACAGGTCGTAGTAGCGAAGATCGATGTCCAGGTACGGCAAGATCAGCTCATCCTTGATGAACTGCCAGATGATGCGCGTCATCTCGTCCCCGTCGAGTTCTACGACGGGATTGGCCACCTTGATCTTGGACATGCCAATGATCCCTTCATCATGTCTAGCTCGAGTACCCGGCGACGCTGCCGTCCGGCTAGCCGGGCACCGGCACCACGAGCCCCGCCACCAGCAAGCCGGTGCCGAGAACCCCAAAGAGTGCTACATCAAGAAACCGCCGTCTCGATGACAGCATGCCCGCCCGCCGTTCAGGCAGGACGAGCCTGGCCATGGCGGCAACGAGCAGAACGCCTGCGAGTACCAACGTACCGCTTTGGACGAGGTGGACGCCCTGCCAGATTGTCGCCAGCCCGGCAGCTACCCCGAAGAGCACCAGCAAGTACGGCAGCTGCTGGTATCTCGCCTGCGCTGCCTGGTCCGCTTGCCGGGACTGCCCGGCCTCGGCGGCGCCCGCTGGCTGCCGGGACTGCCCGGCCTGGCCGGTCTTCGAGGGACGTCCGGTCCGCCGCCGCCGTCCGCCGTGCCGGCCGGAGCCCCCGCCGACGCGGCCGGTCTCCGCGGTGGCCTGCTCGTGCGATGCGTGCGTCATCGCGCCGCCAGCGGAACCCACGTGAGGCCGGCCTGGCCGATGTACTCGCTGTCCGGCCTGATCAGCCGGTTGTCGGCGTGCTGCTCGATCACGTGCGCCGTCCATCCGGCCATCCGGCTGACCGAGAACACCGGCGTGAACAGATCGGTCGGGATACCCAGGTAGTGATAGACGGTGGCAGCGAAGAAGTCCACATTCGGGTAGAGACCCTTCTCGGCGAGCACCGTCTCCTCCATCCTGCGTGACATCCGGTAGTAGGTATCGTCCCCCGATGCCGCCGCCAGTTCTGCCGCCATGGCGCGCAGGTGGGTGGCACGCGGGTCCTCTACTTTGTACACCCGGTGACCGAAGCCCATGATCTTCTCGCCCCGGCTGAGCCGGGCCGCTACCTCGGTGCCCGCGGCATCGACCGGGTCAGCCTGCGCGTTCTTGGCGATTTCCTCCAGCGTCCGCATGACCTGCTCGTTAGCGCCGCCATGCAGCGGGCCCTTGAGAGTGCCGAGCGCCGCGACCACCGCCGAGTGCATATCGGACAAGGTTGCCGCGCAGACCCGCGCGGCGAAGGTGGAGGCGTTCATGGTGTGGTCGGCGTGCAGCACCAGGCAGCTGTCCAGTACCTCAGCGGACCGCTCCGCTGGCCTCTTGCCGGTGACCTGGAGCAGGAAGTTGCCGGCCAGGCTGAGCTGCGGGTCGGGCTCGGGCACGTCCCTGGCGTTGCGCGCGGCCTCGTATGCGGCGACCAGCACGGGCTGCAGGGCGGTCAGTCTCGCTGCCTTGCGCAGGTTGGCGTCGGCGGCGTTGGAATCCTTGTCAGGATCGCCGGCACTGGCCAGGGACACGAGCGTCCGCAGTGCCTCCATCGGCTCCTGATCGTGCGCGATCCGCGTCAGGTCCTCGCTGACCAGACTGCCGAGCACGCGCCCGGCCATGATCTCGGCGTGATAGGCGGCCAGCTCGGCGGCACTGGGCTGGGCGCCTCGCTGCAGCAGGTAGGCGATTTCCTCGAAGGTTGCCGCTCCGGCGAGCTGGCTGATGTCGTAACCCCGGTAGGAGAGCCGCCCGATCCTGCCGTCGATGTCACTCAGCGCGGTCGCCGCGGCTACGACGTCCGCCAGTCCCTTCGATGGCTGCTGCGCCATTGCATCGCCTCCAGACGGCCCGCTCGGAAGTGTACTTTCCCGCCGAATCCGATACCTACGCAGGGACCAGACCTGCTCTGCCCGGGTTGCCCCGGTTGGAACGTTCTGAGCCGGGTAGTCATGCTGCAGTAGAGCGCCTGTCTCCTGCGCGGAAGGTGCTGTTATGGAAGGCCCCCACATCCAGGTGGCGAGCACCGGAGCCCAGCTTCCCCTGCAGCCAGAGGTAACGACGGTCGGCCGCGGGAAGTACGTGGACATCAGGCTGGCCGATCCCAGCGTGTCCCTGCTGCACGCCGAGATAGTCCGGCGCGGACCGTACGTCTACGTCACGGATCTGGGTTTATCGCGCAACGGCACCCGGGTGAACGGGCGGCTGATCGCCCGGCGCGTCCTGGCTGACGGAGACGCCATCACGTTCGGGTCGGCCCGGTGCAGGATCATCGGCATCGAGACCGACGAGATCGCCGACGACGAGAACCTCAGGCTGGCCGCGCCCGAGCTGACGCGGCGCGAGCTTGACGTGATCGCCTCCCTCTGCCGGCCCGCGCTCTCCGAGGACGCCTTCGTCACCCCGGCGACGGCCAGGGAGATCGCCGCCGATCTGGTGGTCACCGAGGCCGCCGTCAAGCAGCACCTGCTCCGGCTGTACACGAAGCTGCGGATCCCGGAGGGCCCGAACCGCCGGATCAAGCTGGCGAACGAGGTGATCGGACTCGGCCTGGCCAAGCCCGAGCTACCGAGCGAGCAGAACGGCGCCAGGGCACCCGTCGCGCAGGTACGTGCCCCGGCAACGCCGCGGCCGCCAGGACCCGCCCCGAGCGAGCGCCGCGGGATCACAGGCCAATCTGGCGAGCCAGGCTGAGCAGGTTATGCCGCACGTCGGTCAGCATCGTGCGGATGGTCGGGAAATGCAGCAGCTGAGTGTGCAGGCTGTTCACCGGCCAGTACGCCGGAGCCGGTGACTGATACCAGGCGGTGAGCCCGGCCCAGACAGCGATGGCCAGCACCCCTACGTACGCGATGGTCAGCAGGCTCGCGCTGCGGGCAGCCGAGGTATAGACGCTGGCGAGCGCCTGCCGGCTGCTCGACGAGCCTGGCCCGAGCCCGACCACGGCCACGAGCGCTCCGGCGCCGAACGCTACCGCCTGCGGCAGCGGGTGCACCGGGATGACGATGATCGTGGCGGCCGCCGCCACGCAGAAGGCGAGCACGGCCACGGGTGCGCTGAGCAGCAGGCCCAGCAGCGCGCGCACCGCGGCGAGCGGGTACAGCGCGACGGCGAGCAGCGGAGCGCTGCCCCTGCGCCCGTCCGCAGATCGGCGCTTACCCAGCTGACGTGCTGTGATGCTGGCGGCGCGCAGCGCTACCAGCACGACGAGCGAGATCGCGGTCCCGATGATCGGCGCCATGACGCTGATCGCGACGGCCATGGCGACGGTGGCGATGACCAGCGGGCTCCAGGGCGACACGGGACCGACCGTCCGGCCGGCGGCACCGTCCGCCCGCCCGCCCGGCCACAACCCGCCAGGCGAGGGAGCCGCGGGATCGTGACCCTGCCGGGGCCCGCCCGGAGCCATCGGGCCGCCAGCCAGGCCAGCCCCGCCAGCCAGACCCGCCCCGCCAGTCCCGGCGGCCAGGCCGGCCCCGTTAGCCAGGCCAGCCCCGGCCGCCGGATAACCACCGGCCGCCTGACCGCCTGCACCAGGCAGCCCGCCCGGCGGCTGGTAGCTCACCGGCGGCAGCAGGTCCCGCACATCGGCAGGACCCGACACCGACAGCGGCCTGGTGGAGGTCGGCCACGCCTGCCAGCCCTGATCGTCGCCGAGAGTCCGCGGCAGCGCACCGAGCGCCACCGCCGGGCCTGCGTCCGCGCCCGGGTTCAGCCCGCCGTCAGCCAGCCTGGCCGCGACAGCCGGAGGACTTGGTATCAGGGCCGCCGGGTCGAGCGCGCCCACCAGGCGGCCGATCTCGGCCGCCGACGGACGGCTAGCCGGATTGCGGGACAGCGCGGCCAGGATGATGGCCCGCAACGGTTCAGGCATCGTGTCCAGATCAGGAGCCCCATGCATGATCCGGTAGAAAATGGTCTCGAACGGCCCGGTGCCGTATGGCGGCCTGCCGGTCGCGGCGAAGGCCACGGTCGCCGCCCAGGAGTGCACGTCGGAGGCTGCGCCGCTCTCTTTGCCCTCGATGACCTCGGGCGCCAGGTAGCCAGGAGTCCCCATGAACATGCCGGTCAGCGTCAGCCTGGTCGTCTCCGGCAGGTGGGCGATCCCGAAGTCGATGACGACCGGCTGCCCGTCCGAGATCATCACGTTGCCCGGTTTCAGGTCACGGTGCACGACCCCGGCGGCGTGGACTGCCGCCAGTGCCTCGGCCAGCCCGAAGGCCAGCCTGGCCAGCGCTGGACCGGCCAGAGGTCCGCCGGTGCCGACCACGTCGTCAAGGGTCAGCCCGGGAACGTATCTGGTCACGATGTAGGGCGGGTCACCGTCGAGATCGGCGTCGAGCACCTCGGCCACGTAGCGGCTGCGCACCCGCTGCATGGTCTCGACCTCGCGGGCCATCCGCCGCCTGGCGTTCTCCTCCCGCGCCATCCCGGGGTGCAGCGCCTTGACCGCGACGGGCACCTGCGAGGCGTCCGCCGCCAGGTACACGACGCCCATGCCGCCCTCACCGAGCCGCCTGACGAGGCGGTACGGCCCGAGACGCTCAGGCGTGCGATCCTGCACCCTCATGACCTCATAGCTTACGGATCGCCCTCCAGTGCTTGACGAAGCCGAATCGGGAGGATCCTCTTACCCTCCCGATCGGCGAGTAACCGGCTGGAGGATTACCCGCAGGGTCTGGTATGCCCGGGACACGGGACTTCAGCTAGCTGCCCGCGACCAGGCGGCGCAGTGCCGTCGCGGCTTCGGCATTCTGCTCGGCATGGGCGACCAGGCCTCTGGCCAGCTCAGCGGCCCACTCGGCGATCGGCACGACATTACGGGAGAGCACGATTCCGCGCACCTCGTGGCAGATCTCAGCGACGGGGGCGCCGCGCTGCGTGCCGAGGGTCATGGTCTTCTCGCCGAGCCGGACGGAGATCCGCGTCACCGTGCCAGGTCGGTTCTGGATGCGATCGGACATGCTCCTGGAGCGCTCGACCGTCACGCAGCCGGCCGGGAGGGACTCACCAAGCGACTCGGTCAGCACCCTGGCGTAGATCGCGATGTCCGAGCTATCCGCGCGCAGCGCCGCGGTCACCATCTCCAGCGAGAGGCTCTCGTCGGCCTGGGCGCCATCACCCGCCTGTGTCATCTTCGTTCCGTCCTGCTCTGCCGACGCCGCCGTCCGGCGGCCCGTCGATCCGGCGCCGGACGGACAGTCCTGGCTTGATCCGCGCGCCCGGGTTGCCCGCGGGCGGTGTTACCGTCCGGCGAACGATGCCTTCCCTGGTCCATTCTCCACGAAGCTGCGCATGCCCGTCCTCGCGTCCTCCGTCGCGAACAGGCCGGCGAACTGGAGCCGCTCGATCTCCAGGCCGGTGTCGAGGTCAGCGTCCAGGCCCTCGTCGATCGCCTGCTTGGCGGCCCGCAGCGCCACGGCCGGCCCGTTGGCGAACCTGCCGACCAGGTCACGCGCCGCCTGGTACACCTCGCCATCGGGCACAACCTTGTCCACCAGACCGATCGCGAGCGCCTCGGCGGCACCGACGAACCTGCCGGTGAAGACGATGTCCTTCGCCCTGGCGGGACCGACGAGCCTGGGCAGCCGCTGGGTGCCGCCGGCGCCAGGGATCAGGCCGAGCAGGATCTCGGGCTGGCCTACCCTGGCGCCCTCACCCGCCACCCTGAAGTCAGCGCACAGCGCGAGCTCGAGGCCGCCGCCGAGCGCGTATCCGGTGATGGCGGCGACGACCGGCTTGCCGATCCTGGCCACGGCGGTGAAGGAGTCCTGCAGGCGCCGGCTGTCCTGGGCCATGGTGGCGTAGCTCGCGTCGGCCATCTCCTTGATGTCGGCGCCGGCCGCGAAGACCTTCTCGCCGCCGTAGATGACCACTCCCCTGACCTGCTGATCGTCGGAGACCGCTGCGGCGGCCGCGGCGATCTCGGACTGAACCTGGGCGTTCAGCGCGTTCATCGGCGGCCGTTCGAGCCGGATCGTGGCAATCGCCTGATCGATCTCCACCCGCACGAACTCGCCCATGTCGACCTCCGCCGGTCCTGCTCCGTGGCCGCCGGCCACGGTCCGCTACCGATAGCTAGCGCGCCGCACGCCGATAGCTAGCGCGCCGCACGCCGCGCACGGATGATCTTACGCAGGCACGGACGGGACGCGGAAGGACGGAGTGCGAACGGACGGAGCACAGTGGGACTGAGCGCGAACGGACGGAGCATAGAAGCACTGAGCACTGAGCGCGGAGTGACGGAGTGACGGAGTGCGGAAATGAGGGAGGGCCTGCCCGCTGACTCCGGGCAGGCCCTCCGCTTGGAGCGCGGTATCGGGGGATCCTGACTATTCACCAACCGCGCGTGGCAGGCTGACTCCCTGCCAGCTGTTGAGGAATCCGCGTACCTCGGACTCGCTGTACCTGCGGTGCCCGCCAGGTGTCCTGATCGAGGACAGCTTGCCGCCTCGCGCCCAGCGCGTCACGGTCTTCGGGTCGACCCGAAGCATGGCCGCGACCTCGGCTGGCGTGAGGAGCCTATTGTCCGGCTTGATCTGAGTTCTCACTGCAGCTGATCCTCTCGTTGCTAGCTAGGTGACTACATGGTGACTGACAGTGACCAGTAATGGCACTACTCCTTGAAGTCGTCGAATCACAGGATGTCACATGTCCCTCGACTTTGCTGGCGTTCTAACCGGCAAGACGACAAATTTCGGCGGGGGACCTCGGATGTCTTTTCTAGAACGACGTCATGACGTCCATGTTGGTTTACTCCGCACAGTAACGCGTCAATCACAATGCGTCGTAGGCGAAGGCCCGGGAACGACCGCATCGGGCCAGAGAGCCAATCATCGGTTCTGATATGGGCGTGCTTAGCCGCCTTTGCGTCGGCTGAGTACGGCGTGCAGCCGGACGGATGTGCGGATCCGCGGCCGGGCAGGTACGGGCGGCGCGCGCTAGCGCAGGTCGCCGCTGAGCATTCCGGCTGGCGCGACCGGCGCGGTGACCAGGCCCATCTCGGCCGGGGCGGACAGCAGCGGATGCCGCGGCAGGATCCGGACGGTGTACCCGAACGGGCCGGGCTGGCCGAGGATCGCCTCGCCGACATACCACGCGACCGAGTCAGCTCCAGGCTCCGCCTCGAGCGCCAGCTCCGAGTGGATCGGATCAGCGATCTCGTCGTCCTCACCGGCCCGGCCGTAGAGCACCTCCACGGTCACGTCAGCGGGCGTGAGCTGGCCGAGCGCGACTCCCGCCCGAACCGTGAGCGGCGTGCCAGGGACCTGGTCGCCGTCATCGGTCTCGACAAGCTCGACCCGGACCGCGGGCCACGCCCGCGTGACCCGCTCCTTCCACGCGGCCAGGTCGGCCGCGCCAGCGAACGGGCGTTCCACGCCATCGGTCAGCGCCCGCGAGGAGCGGGACGCGGGCAGATAGAGCTCGGTCGTGTACTCCCTGACCATCCGGGTCGCCTGGGCCTTGGGGCCGAGCGTGCGCAGCGTGTGCGTGACCATCTCCAGCCAGCGGCGCGGCAGTCCGTCGGCGCCCCGGTCATAGAACATCGGCGCGACCGACTGGCCGAGCAGGTCGTAGAGCGCCGCCGCCTCGACCTCGTCACGCCGGTGCGGATCGGCGACCGAGTCCGCCGACGGGATGGCCCAGCCATTCTCGCCGTCGAACCATTCGTCCCACCAGCCGTCCAGCACCGAGACGTTGAGCGCGCCATTCAATGCCGCCTTCATCCCGGAAGTCCCGCACGCCTCGAGCGGCCGGAGCGGGTTATTCAGCCACACGTCGCAGCCCTGGACCATGGTGCCGCCGAGCGCCATGTCGTAGTCGGGCAGGAAGACGATCCGGTGCCGCACGGCAGGATCGTCGGTGAACCTGACCATCTGCTGGATCAGCGCCTTGCCGCCGTCGTCAGCCGGGTGAGCCTTGCCCGCGATGACGAACTGCACCGGCCGCTCGGGATCAAGCAGCAGCGCGGTCAGCCTGGCCGGATCCTGCAGCATCATCGTCAGGCGCTTGTACGAGGGCACCCGGCGAGCGAACCCGATGGTCAGGGTGTTCCCGTCCAGCGCGCTTGAGATCCAGGCCAGCTCCGCCTCTGAGGCGCCGCGCTGCTGCCAGGATGCCCGCAGCCTGGCCCTGGCCTCGGCCACCAGGCGGGCC
>Ga0307374_10002721_pt1 | contig 31118 bp, 29 predicted proteins | sample OX3MG_FD_202532 | JGI IMG/M metagenome (GOLD analysis project Ga0307374, IMG submission 202532) | Soil microbial communities from Risofladan, Vaasa, Finland - OX-3 | ecosystem: Environmental > Terrestrial > Soil > Coastal area > Acid sulfate soil | place: Finland: Risofladan, Vaasa | collected... | reverse complement strand
AGCCGCGGCGCGCCCCACCGGAACGCTGAACGACCCGAAAACGCTTTCCAGAGACAGCTCCGCCGGATAGTTTTTCACCGCTTCTGGCCGAAGCACCAGCGTGACTGCCTCACCCGATTTGGCCAGCGCCGCCCCGATCAGGCCGCCGACCCCGCCCGCTCCCAGAATTGCATGACGCATGTTCGCCTCCGTGTTCCCGATGGCACGTTCCCGCGTTGCCACGATCCTGCGTACCTGCATTATCATCCTGCATTACCATTACGATGATCCGCAGTGAACCCACTCTACATTGTACGACGACTTCGGTGGCGCGCATCTCCGCAAGGACCCAGGAAAAACGGCAGGGCGACAGGATAGCAAGTCAATGGATAACCATTTTCAAGCTGCCTGCGCCCAGAAGAAATTAATGCATTTTAGGATACCTGTACGCAGATCGAATGCGCGTAGCAGCGATTCATAAGTGTTAAGATTTCGGTATGTTGATGGAGAAGATGGTTACGAAAGTTGCTTATTTTTCCATGGAGATTGCCATGGATCCCGCGATTCCAACCTATGGCGGAGGTTTAGGGGTCCTGGCGGGAGACATGCTTCGGTCCGCTGCTGACCTGGCAATGCCGATGGTGGCGGTGACGCTGGCTTATCGGAAAGGCTATTTCCGGCAGCGCCTGGACGTCGAAGGAAATCAGATCGAGGAGCCCGATCCGTGGGATCCGGCAACCGTGCTTCAGCTCGTGGATGCGGCCTTCAGCGTGTGCATCGAGGGTCGCGAAGTGCATGTCCGGGCATGGCGCTACAGCATCCATGGCTTGTCCGGGTCGGTCGTACCCGTCTATCTGCTGGATACGGATCTGCCCGAAAATTCGGAATATGACCGCGCGCTCACCGACACGCTCTACGGGGGCGACCAGCGCTATCGTATTTGCCAGGAAGTCCTGCTGGGGATTGGTGGAGTGGAACTGCTGAGGAGCATCGGGGTAAAAAATATCAGCAGCTTTCATATGAATGAAGGGCACGCGGCATTTCTAACGATTGCCCTGCTTGAGGAGACGCTGAAACAGCGCCGTTACACGGTTCCTGTGGAGGCGGACATCGAAGTGGTGCGGCGGCACTGTATTTTCACGACGCACACGCCGGTGGAGGCGGGGCACGACCGTTTTCCATGGGAGTTGGTTGGCCAGGTGCTTGGGGCCGCTCGCGTGGAGCTGCTGCACGAAGTGGGCTTTGCCAGCACCAGCCTGCTCAACATGACCGACCTGGCGATTCACTTTTCCCGGTATATCAACGGTGTGGCCATGCGGCACGGAGAAGTGTCGCAGCACATGTTTCCCCGTTTTCCGATCCACGCCATTACCAACGGAGTCCACGCGGCCACCTGGGCGTCCCCGTCGTTTCAGGTTTTATTCGACCGCGACATTCCGGAATGGCGCCGCGATAATTCCTACATGCGCCATGCTGTGGGCATCCCTCTTGAAGAGATCCGAAAAGCGCATGGCCTGGCGAAGGCAGCCCTGATGAAGGAAGTGGAAAAGCGGACCGGAGTGGTGCTCGACGAATCGGTGCTGACGATCGGGTTTGCGCGGCGCGCGGCGACCTACAAGCGCGCGGACCTGCTGTTCATGGACATCGAACGCCTCAAGGGCATTGCGGCTTCGGTGGGTCCCATCCAGATCCTGTACGCCGGGAAAGCACATCCGCACGATGCTGGCGGAAAGGCCCTGATCCATCGCGTGGTTCAATCCGCCGGGGGACTCAAGGACTTCATCCGGATCGTGTACCTGGAGAATTACAACATGGCCCTGGCGAAATTCATGACTTCAGGCGTTGATCTCTGGTTGAACACACCACAGCGCCCGCAGGAAGCTTCGGGCACCAGCGGCATGAAGGCGGCGCTGAATGGCGTTCCCAGCCTGAGCGTGCTGGACGGCTGGTGGGTCGAAGGCTGCGTTGAGGGCGTGACGGGATGGGCGATCGGGTACGATGACAGAATCAATGGCGACGAATCGGTGGCTGAGAGTGCGTCACTGTACGATAAGCTCGAACATCAGATCATTCCCATGTACTACCGGGCGACCGAGGCCTACACGCAGATCAGGCGGTCGTGCATTTCCCTGAACGCGAGCTTCTTCAACACGCACCGCATGCTGGGCCAGTACAAAGCGAACGCGTATTCCCCCAAGGCATTGATCAAGAACGCGAAGGAAGTCTGAGAGAGGCACACCACCTTCCCGCCGCGTTCCGGATCCATATGATTTTCGTGGCTGATCGCATGCCCTTCGCCGCCCAACGCGCGTTTCAGGGATGGAGCGCCTGCCCGGAAAGCCATTTTTTCCCCAGCGCGTACAGGGCCTCGGCTTCCGGGCCTTTCAGCCCGGGCATATCCGTTTTGACCTTGAATCCCAGGCTGGATTGCAGGTAGGCGAGGTGGCAATAGCCTTCGGGAAATTGCGCCAGGATTTTCGGATCGAGTTGCACCGTTTTGGACGGGTCGACGGGATCCATGCGGTCTTTTTCGTAAAACAGCCGCCGCAGGACGATGGCCCAGCGATCGTTGCGCTTCTCGAAGAAATCGTAGAAGCGGCCCGTGCATAGGACATCGACCTGGACACCGTGCACCATCGCGCGCTGCGAGATGGTCATCTTCGTTTGTGCGATGGCGCGTGCGCCAGCGATCTCGACGGACGTTCCGCCCAGCAGGTGCAGGATGCTCACGCCGCGTTTCCAGCCCTCCTGGTTGACGCGAATGAATTCCTCGAAGGTTCCCTGGAACCACGTGGCCATCATGACGCCTTCTTCGTGCCACACCGTGCGGAAACGCTCCCAGTCGCCGGAGTCGCGCCACACGGCCCAGTTTTCCACCACTTCCTTGATGGCCAGCGTGTCGAGCATTCTTTGATCCATGTCAGGCCCTCACATAGGTGGCGAGGAATGCAAGCGCGAGCGGCCAGGCCTGCTTGGCCGCGGTTTCCTTGTAGCTGGCGCGCGCATCGCAGAAGAATCCGTGGTCGGCGTCGGAAAATTCGACGTTGACGAATGTCTTTTTCGCTTCCTTCAATGCGTCAACCACCGAGCGAACCTGATCCTGCGGGATGTGCGTATCAAGGCCGCCCCAGAACATCAGCATCGGCGCATGCAATTGGGGCGCTCGCGGCAGCAGTCCCGGAGCGATGCCTCCGCCGTAGAACGAAATCGACGCCTTCAGGGGAAGCGCCGAGTTCGCCAGGAACGATACGCGTCCGCCCATGCAGAAACCCACGCTCGCCGTGCTATTCGGCAGCACGCGCGGATTCTTCTGCAGCCAGTCAAACGCCGCCTGGGCGTCGGCGAGCAAACCCTCCGGCGTCAGCGCCTGCATGTGCGGCATGCAAGTCTGAAAGTTCGTGTAGCTTCCCTCGAAGCCCGGCCCCGAGCGGTGAAATAACTCAGCCGCGATTGCCACATAGCCTTGCCCGGCAAATCGTTCGGTGATATCCCGAATGTGCGGGTTCACCCCGAAGGCTTCCTGAAAAACGAGCAGGCCCGGCAGCTTTCCGCCCTCGACCGGAGTGGCTACGTAGGCGTTCATTGACGTTCCGTCGGCAACCTGCAGTGTGATTTTTTCCGTTCGCACGTTATCCATAGTTTCCTCCTCGCATGTCGTGGTTATGAGAGCCAAGACATCATAGTCATTGTCGTGAAAAAATTCGAGGCGGAAGTGACAGGAAGAAGTGAAGAGAAGGAGCGATAAGAAACGAACCGGAATCATGCGGGACCACCCGGTGGCCGAAAAATCCGCTCCGCTTTGAGAAAAACAACGGCGGAAATTCCGGAAATCCTGCTTGATCCGCGCTCCACTGCAACAGTGTATCAACGCTCTGGTCACACCTGTCCTTGTGTACCATTGACGCAGTCCATCTGGGGGCCTAAGCTTTTTACAGGCGTCGGCCATCCTCTCTGTTACTGCGTCGTGGCTGGGCCAGCCTCCTGAGGGACCTTACAATGGCTGATTTTCGAACCACGCGTACCCCGCGCATTCCCGGCAGGGCCGCTCATACCGCCGAAAAAGCGACTTCTGCCAACAGCTCTGAGAAGCGCCGGGGCGTGCGGGTAAATTCGCAGGTTCCCGTGGCAGTGGAATGGGACGTGGGAGGCGAACCGCGGCGCGGGGAAGCACAAACGCGCGTGGTTGGCCCGTATGGATGCCTGGTGTTGCTGCCTCAAAGCCTGGAACTCAGGCAACCTATCCGATTGACCAATCTGGTGAGCAAACAAAGCAATCCAGCCGTGGTTGTCTGGCGCGGCCATGAACGCACGGAAGGCTGGGAACTGGGAATCGAATTGACAAATCCGCAAATGGATTTCTGGGGGTTTGAACTGTGAACCAATCCAATGAGAAATCCGATCGTGGTGCAGCGCTGTTGCCGGGAGAAGAGCGCCGGCGCAGCCAGCGCGTGATAATCCGCGTACCGGTTACGCTGGAGTTGACCAAGAGCGGGCAGAAAGTGACCGTGTCGGCCCACACGGTCGCGGTGAATACGCATGGTGCGATGGTCGCGTGCACGCGCACGTTTGACGAGGGAACCACGCTTGCAATGCAGAATAGCCGCACAAATGAGCGCACGACCGCCCGCGTGACGCGCGCGCCGCGCGAAAGTGCGGAGGGCTATCTGATTCCCCTGGAATTCACCGTCCCATCGCCCACGTTCTGGCAGATCTCTTTCCCGCCCACCAATTGGAAGCAATCTGACGTCTGACCGCTGCAAGGCTCTTTGCCCGGTGCTGCTCCTGGTGTTGCGCCGCACCTTGGTGCGAAGCGCGACACCTGCCGGATTGGCGGCTTTCGCGTCCCCATGTATTTTTCCTTGGCATGTTTTTCCACGACGAATCGAAGGTGTTCCCCGGAAAGCCCCGAAGCGCCTCCCTGCTCCTGCCGGTTGTTATCTCGCACGCCACCACCGAAAAGGACTTTCTGGCAATCTCTGCGGCGCGGGAATAGCCTTTGGAAGGGGAATCGGGGGAAGAACGTTGCATTCGAATTTCGAGAAAACCTGGAACCGAATCCTGCATCCAAAGGAACTGCAAACGGCATCAGAACTCGCGTATTGGGTTCGGGCCGGTTGAAATTCAATCATTTGTTCAGGCTTGAGCTGAGGGAACCGTGAATCAAGGATTCTCAAGAGTGCAACATAGATTTGTGCCCATACTCAGGAACGCCGCGTGCAGGACTCACGGTGCGCACCGTTTTCGACCGATCGCACGCCGCCTGTATCCGGTGCTTTTGGCCGCTGCCTGCATCCTCATCCTGCCGCGCATGGCCGGCGCGCAAACTGTTACGGTGCGCCCGCGGATTGCCGGGCAGGTGGACGAATCCCAATTGACGGTGCTGCGGGGCAACATGCATCCCCTGGCGCGCGCGCAATATGACCAGGGCAGGGTCTCCCCCTCCTTCCCGCTCGAGCGCATCACCATGATGTTCCAAATGACGGCGGCGCAACAGGCCGACCTTGCTGCACTGCTAGCCGCGCAGCAAAATCCCACCTCGCCCAGCTTTCATCAATGGCTGACCCCGGCGCAATATGGAGACCGATTCGGCCTCGCGCAAGCCGACCTGAACAAAGTTACGGCCTGGCTGCAGGCGCAGGGCCTGGAGATCGTGGAAACACCCGCAAGCCGGAACATGATCGTATTCAATGGAACGGCCGCGCAGGTGGAATCCGCCTTCCACATCCAATTTCACAATTACAACGCGAACGGCAGGAAGTTTTATGCGAATTCAGCCGAGCCATCCATCCCCTCCGCTCTGAGCGGCGTTGTGGCTGGTTTTCGTGGACTCAATAACTATCGATTGAAGCCTCGCGCCATTCGAAAAAGCCCCCTGAGCGGAATTCCACAACCACATTTTACGTCGGGCATTTCCGGCAATACCTATGTGACCCCCGGGGATTTTGCTGTGATTTACGATTTGAACCCGCTGTACAGCGCCGGCACTGCAATTGACGGCACGGGACAGAATATTGTGGTCGCCGGGCAATCCAATATCGTGCTCGCGGATATCGCGGCGTTTCGGACGGCCGCGGGGCTTCCGCCCAAGACTCCCACGGTGATCCTCACGACGGCGACGGACCCGGGGGTCCTCGACAGCACGGGCGATGAGCAGGAATCGAGCCTGGACGTGGAATGGGCCGGCGCGGTGGCGAAAAATGCCATGATCATTTTCGTCTATTCGAACAATGGGGCTTTTGACGCGGTTCAGTATGCCATCACCAATAATCTCGCTCCCGTGATCAGCGTCAGCTACGGGACCTGCGAAGCCTTGCTTTCCTCTTCCGATCTGGCGAGCCTGACGGTCATGGCGCAGCAGGCAAATGCACAGGGAATTACGCTCGTATCCTCCGTCGGCGATGGCGGAGCGACCGACTGCGATGGAACCCTTGGCAATTATCCCGCGACTTTGGGGCTGAACGTTGACGTACCGGGCAGCTTGCCGTATGTGACCGGCGTGGGAGGAACCGAATTCGACGAGGGAAACGGAAGTTATTGGAAAACGACTACGGTGCCTGGTCCTGATATCATCACCTCGGCGAAGTCCTACATTCCGGAAATGGCCTGGAACGATACCTCCGTGCAGAACGGATTGTTTGCCGGAGGCGGGGGAGCAAGCTCCCTATTTGGAAAGCCTTCGTGGCAGACCGGAACCGGGGTGCCGAACGATGGCGCAAGAGACGTTCCCGATATCTCGTTGAATGCATCGCCTGTGCACGATCCCTACCTCATCTGCGACCAATTTCAACCGTCGGGGTCGAATACGTACACTTCCAGCTGTCTTAACGGAACTTTTCGCTACTCGGACAATAGCCTTCAGGCTTATGGCGGCACATCGTTTGGCGCGCCCACGTTTGCGGGTATTGTGGCCCTGATCAATCAGAAGACCGGATCCAACGGGCAGGGAAACCTCAACTATATTCTCTATCCCCTGGCGGCCAGTTCTTCGACCGCCTTTCATGACGTTACGACGGGAGACAATAAGAGCCCGTGCACATCGGGCACGCAGGATTGCCCGGATGGGTCTGCGATCGGCTTTACCGCCGGGCTGGGCTACGATCAGGTGACAGGTCTGGGGTCGATTGATGCCACGAATCTTGTGAATGCGTGGTCCAGCATCAGCACGAGCGCCGGATCGACGCCGATACTCAGCTCAATCAGCCCAACATCGAAGACGGCTGGTTCGGCGAATTTTATTTTGACGGCCACTGGGAGCAATTTTGCAACGAAAGCGCAAATTTTGTGGAACGGTTCGACGGCGGGCGTGACCATGATCCCGGGCGGCACGGCCACTTCCATTTCGGCGACGATTTCCAGTTCCCTTGTGACCTACGGCACGATTGCCTCGGTGTCGGTGACCGACGACGCCCCGACGGCGGGGCAGTCCACGGTAAAAACATTTACTGTGAATGGAGTCCCTCCGGCAAACGACAACATTGCCAACGCCATCGTAGTGACGTCCAGCAACTTCACGAGCACCGTCGATAATTCCGCCGCGACGACGGAGTTGACCGATCCCACTCCCGCTTGCGTGAGCGGAAGCACAAATACACGCACCAAGACGGTCTGGTGGTCGCTCATGCAGTCCATCAGTGGAAACGTCACGATTTCCACGATTGGCAGTGTCTACGACACGACGCTTTCCGTATGGTCCGGCACGCCGGGAAGCCTGACTGCCGTGGCTTGCAATGACGACATTTCCAGCGGGCAATACACTCAGTCTGAAGTTACTTTCGCGGCAACGGCAGGAACGAAATATTACATCATGGTTGCCCCTTATGGTCCCCCCGAGACTGGCTCCGATTTGCTCGGCGGGAAAACCGTATTGGAAGTTACAAACGCGAGTCCATCGGCGCTCAGCTCTTCGCCAGGATCGGAAACCGTAGCCGCCGGTTCATCCGCAGCCTATACCATCACGAATGACGGAAGTGTTCCGTACAACCTTGGCTGTTCCGGATTGCCCAGGGGCGCAGCATGCTCTCCGGCATCCGTGGGTTCGAACTCGACTGTTTCAATGGTGATTACGACAACCTCGCGCACTGCAAGTATTCCTCCAGCGCCGGCAGGGCCGTATTTCCCTAAGAATGTTTTGCCCAGTGCCATAGGAGTACTGGGCGTGCTGCTGGCCATGCTATTCGGGGGACGCAAAATAAAACGCTTTACTTTAATTCCTCTGGGCACGCTTGCGCTTTTGCTGGTGATCGCCGCGGCAGGATGCGGTGGCTCCAGCGGAAGCGCGGGAACTACGGTCAATCCAAATGGCACTCCGGCGGGCACGTATACGATCACTGTGACGGGGACAGCTTCCGGATCACCGACACAAACCACTAGCGTCACGCTGATTGTTATGTGAGGACGGCGATGCAGGCAAAAGCAAAAGCTAAGGCAAAGGCACACAGGCTGAAGCCTGTGCTACTGGGGGGGCGGGTCACGAACGACTCAATTGCCTTTGCGGCTCCGGGACAGCCTCCGGGTCCAGATTTCCGCCCGATAGAATAATGCCGATATGGAGGTCTTCGCCGACCAGTTGCCGATGCAGCGCCGGGGCGGCCGCGACCGCGCCGGAGGGTTCGACCGGGCACCGCAGGTGCTCGGCGATCAGGTGCATCGAACGGACGATTTCATCTTCGCTGGCCAGCAGGATGCGATCCACGTATGCGCGCAGGATGGCGAGCGTGCGGGGACACAGCGTCGCGCGCAATCCGTCCGCAATCGTAAACGACGGCGAGGCGGGTTCAATCTGTCCGGAAGCAAGCGAGCGGGCCGCGTCATCCGCGTTGGCCGGTTCGCATCCGATCACTTGAATTTCCGGCCGCAGGGACTTGGCCGCAATGGCCGTGCCGGAAAGCAGTCCTCCGCCGGAAACCGGGGCGCAGATGATGTCCAGGTCGGGAATTTCCTCGAGGAATTCCAGGGCGACCGTGCCTTGTCCGGCGATCACGCGGTGGTCATCGTAGGGATGAATCAGTGTGGCGCCGGTGTCGCCAAGCAGTTCCTCGGCAGCGGCTTCGCGCGCTTCCAGGGTCGGTTCGCAGAACGTGATTTCCGCCCCGTAGGCCTGGACCGCGCGCACCTTCACTTTCGGGGCGTTGCGCGGCATCACCACCCAGGCGCGAATCCCGCGCATTTTTGCAGCCAGAGCGAGCGCCGCGCCATGATTTCCCGAGGAATGCGTGACCACGCCCCGCGCGGCTTCCGCTTCGCTGAGCGAAAAAACGGCGTTGGTCGCGCCACGAATTTTGAAGGATCCGGAAAGCTGCAGGTTTTCGCACTTGAAAAACAGCGCCGCGCCCGCCAGTTCATCCAGGGGATAGGAAATCTGCACCGGCGTCTGGTCGATATAAGAGGCAATGCGGCGCTGCGCCTCGCGAATGTCTTCGAAGCCGGGCCAGGCGAAGGTATTTGCGTTGGAATCTCTCAATGAAAACTCTCGACAATGATGTGCATTATTGCACAGGTTGACCGCGTAGTGTCACGTCACGCACCATGCCGGGATTTGCCTTGTTTTCGGTGTGATTTGAGATAGCATCAGATGTACCCCCTTCCTACTATGAATCCGCCGCGATCCTGCGAGCGGGGAGGAAACCATGAGTTCCAGTGAACGGCGTGTCGATAGTCGCGTGAACATCCGTGTGCCGTTGCGATTCCGCGCACTCAATAATCCAGGTTCGACCGAGCAGACCGCCGAGTCGGAAAATATTTCTCAACGGGGCATGTATTTTGAGACGGACGTTCTACTGCAGGTGGGCACGCCTGTTGAAGTTTCCCTGCGCATCCCGCAAGAACTGGCTGGAAGGATGGCCAACGACATCAAGTGCACGGCGCGCGTCGTTCATGTACGCCCCAGCGCGCAAGGCAAGGGCAAGGTGGGAGTGGGATTGCACATTGAGCGGTACGAGAGCGCAATCAGAGTGCTGGACAGGGATCGCTGGGCGAGTTGATGGTTGCGTGCGCCATTCACGCCGCAGGGGCCGATGGCCGCGGGAACCGGTGGCTCAGTTCCCGCTGGTTGAAATACGGACGGTCGACTTGGCGGTCGATACGTTTTCAAACTGGTCATAGACGCGAACGGTGATGGTGTGCTCGCCCGGCGCAAGTTTATGCAGCTGTATGTCGTAGCTTTCGCGCGGAGCATCGCTGAGCCCGCCGGAGGGAAACACCAGTTCCCAGTCGCTCGAGTCCACGCTGTATTGGGCGCGAGCGATAAAACTTGCCGGATCGCTCGCCTGAAATCGCACGCGCACGGACGACGCCCCATCTGCTTTCGCCGTGAGTTGCGAAATTCCTGGGGGCGTGTTGTCCACCACGAAACGGTCGGACTCGCGTTCGCTGGTCAGGGCCTCGCCGGCCGGGTTGGAGGGCGCATCGCTGGCGACAATCTTCAGGTAATACGCGCCGTCGGGCATGGTGGTGGTGTCCCAGGAATAAAATGGGGTATCCAATTTGTCCTTGAGCAGCCTCCACGCCTTTTCATTCTCCCCGCGAAAATAAACGGAGTATTCCAGATCATCGTTGTTGGCGTCGCTGGCGGTCCACAGGACCGACTGGTAGCCCTTTTGCGAGTATCCTTGCGGCGTGGGAATTACATGCGGCGTGACGGAGGATGTCTCCGCGTCTGAAACCGACTCGGAACTGGAAGACGCCACGGACCCCGCTTCCTGCGGCATGCGGAGATGCACAGGAGTTTTCGCCGCAGCGCCTATCTCCGTCATGGAGGTTTCGCGCAGGCGGATGCCCGGGTCTTGTACGGCAATCGCGGTTATGTCGGGAGCGACATTCTTCGGCAGGTAGGCGACGCTGACCCAGTCGATCTGCGGAATCTGCGCGGCTTTTCCGCTGCGCAGCACCGCCTTCCACTGCAGGAATCGCGCGGGCGGGCAATCCAGCTTATCTCCAGAAAGACTGGAATACGGGCCTGCCCAATCGCTCCAGTTGCTTTCCGGGTCGGACGTGTTCCCCGAGCGCGCGTAGAATTCAATTGGCGCTTTGCCCGCTTTCCCCGCCGGTGAGGCGCCTTCGCCCCACCATTGCACGCGCCCCCATCGCGAAAAAATACGTGCGTCAAAGGGTTGCGACTCGAATGTTCCTTCAGGCTCGTTGCCGGGTCCCAGTGTAAATATCTTTCCGGGGTTGGCCGAGGCGAGAAACAGCTTTCCACCGGGACCAGTGGCAATCGATGTAATCTGGCGCGAGGCTGCTTTCACCAGGCGCGAAAACATATGATTGCCGTCGAGTTGAATCACGGCGCTCTGGTTGCCGGTTCCCAGGAGCAATTTTCCGTTGGGAAGCATTCCCAGGGCGTAGACCACTTCGTTGCGGGAAGTCCACAGTTCGTCCGGCGAGCCGTCGGGCGCGATTCGATACACCGAGCTTGAATCCCTGGTGAGGAGCGGATTGAACGGGCTGATCACCGTCTGCTGCGTGGTAGTCGGCATGTTTGCGGCCTGGCCGATGCCCATGACGAAGCTTGCCGAGGGTGGTGTCAGCGGCTGGAGTGGACGCCGTGAAGGAGGCGTTTTCTCGCCCACTGCGGCGACGTAGAGGTTGCCGTGGGCATCCGGCAAAAGCGCCGTAATCTCTTTTTTGGATGTTTCGTACAGCACGAACGCGCGGCGAGGGTTGCCTGCCTTGGGAATGCGCAGGACCTGGCCACTGGGTTCGGTGCCGGCGAGCAGGTTGCCCTTCCCATCGAGGGCCAGAGTGCGAATATGCGTTTCGTCGCTGGAATAGAAAACTTGCCCTTTGCCGTCAGGGGAGACGGAAAAAATCTTGCCCGTATCGCCGGTGGCAACGTACACGGTGCCATCCTTGTCCACGGCCAGGTCCCAGATGTATTTCGTCTTGGGATCGAAGAACACGGAAGATTTTCCGGCGGGAGTCACCTTGTAGACTTTTCCGTCTGGGGACGTGCCCACGTACACGTTACCGGCTGCATCCAGGGCCAGGGCCTGGGCGCTGAGTTCGGAGGACTGGAAGATGGTGGTCGCTTTGCCGCTGGCATCCAGGCGCACGACTTTCGCGTTCGATCCGCCCGCGGCGTACAGGTTTCCTTTTGCATCGGCGCGTATTTCCAGCAGGTAGGCGAGATTCAAATCGGCGAATTCGGCAAACCGCGGGGCAAGGAAAAGTTTGCCGTCGCTGCGCAGCGCCACTCCCTTGGCCGTGCCTTTATCGAAATCGGCAAAGGAATCCTGGCGCCACCAGCGGGTATGCTCGGCCAGCGCGGGCGCGGCGGCGGCCAGGATCGCCAGAACGCAGATCACCGCCGCAGTTGTTGCGCCGCGCCATTGGCGGCCCTTCGAGCAAGCATTGCGCATAAGACAAAACTCCTCGGAAGACCGGCGCCTTGCATCCGCCAGCCGATTACCTGATTTGAATCGTAAGGGACGTGGATCCCTGGACAACCTGATTGAGAGGCACGGACCATTCCCCGGCCGCCGATTCCCGAACCACCATGGAACTGGACGGACCGCCGCGCTGGCCGAATAGATTGATCTGGGATGCGGGGACGTTGGGCATGACTTTGTCCTGCACCACCATGGTCGGGGCGTGGCCCAGCAGGGTAACGTACAGCCGGTTGTTGCGACGCTCGCGGTTCAATACGGAAATGAGCTGTTGGAGATTCTGCAGGCGGGCCTGCGAACCGGATACGACGCTCATGCGGTTCAACGTGGCCGCATCGCTGGCCAGAATTTGCATGGACGAGCCGCGAATGGCTTGCAGCGGGATGGTGATGGGCACATCGCGGATCACGGGAGCCCCGCGGTACGGCCGCATCTGCACTTTTACGGTGACGGTTTCGCCGGGCTCGGCCTGGGCCTTATCGAGCCAGGCGCCCTCGATGGTGGACTGGCGGCGCTCCGGCAGGGCTTCCATGCGCAGCGTCACGCGCTCGATGTTCGCCGTTTCATAGGGGTTGGAGAAAATTCTCTGGAATACGCGTTGCACGTCGCCGGCCACCAGCATGCCATCGGGAATGAAGGAATCGGTGGGAGTAAAATAATTTTCAAGATTTACGCTGGAGTGGTGGGCAATGTCGATTGCGCCGGACAGGTGCAAGGTTGTGCCTTCGCCGTACACGCTGTTTTGCACCAGCCCGTTGAGCGTCGCCAAACCCATTAAAATCGGCGTGATTTTGGGGTTCGACATCATCCGGAAAGACAGGGTCTTATCTCCATCCGGCGTGGCTACGGTCATATTGATGGGAATCAATTTTGGCGCGGAGCCCAACCTGCCCACGACGGCGGTGACGCGGTCCTGGGTAAACGATCCGATGGTTCCGCCGACGTTGACGATCTTGGTGGATTCCAGCGAAGAGCTGAGCGTTGTCAGCACGCGCGCCCGGGCCATGGGCATTTCGACTGAACCGAATCCGAACAGAGGGTGCCCGCACACGTAAACGCGTCCATCCACGATGGCCGTCACGGTGCACGACGCCTGCAGCGACATGTCACCTTCCAGGAGCACGGCACTCACCATGTCGCCCGGCTTGATGTCCCGGTCGTCGGGGCGGGCATCGATGCTGCCGCCCTGCGCTACCGCCATCCCATATCCCGCAAAGACGTTCTCGAATTGCCGGATCACCGAGCCGCTGAATCCGGAAAATACCAGCGGGGAATCGATCGGCGTGAGAAAGCTTCCTCCCGGAATGCCGAACCGCGAAGCCCACTCGGCGGGCATCTGGAATCGCGAAGCGATGGACGATCCCGCGGCTACGTCTTCCGTGGCCAGTCCCTGGGCCTCTCCCGTGGCCAACCCCGGGGCCATGGGTTGCGGCGCGGCTTGCGCGTTAATCGTTGGCGGTGGTCCCTTCGGCAGGCTCAAGATATTTTCGATCGGAGTCACTCCCGCAAGCGGCTCTTTCGTAAATACGCCGAGCTTGAGCGAAAGCGCTCCGGCCAATTTCCCGTCGATATAGACCGGACTGCCGCTCATCCCCGCGACCACGCCGGTGTGCTCCACCTTCGGACCCACCAGCTGCACCAGGATGATCGATTCCTTCGGAGCGAGAAAGTTCGGCATGACGCCGATGACCACCAGATCGAATTTGTCGATCTGGTCTCCGGCAAAGATCGTGAAGGCTTCGCCCTTCATTCCGGGTTTGATTTGAGAAAGCGGGAAAATTTCAGGGTCGGCGGCAAGCAGCGACGGCGCGAGCAGGAACATCAATATGCCGGCGATCGAGGCGCCCAGGCACCATCGCGAAAGGCGCGCCCATCGGTTGGTTCGTGTCAGGCTCATTACCTTTGATAATACGCCCGCCGTGCGCCGGATTCAATCTCAGGGAATCCGGGTGTGTGAGTGGGAACTACGCCGGTTTGCGCACATGCCGAAAGGGGAGTAGTGGGGGAAACCGGGGGCGGGGTGATGTGTTCCCTTGACAATCGCGCTGGTACGGCACAGGATTTCACGGCCGCTCCTAAAATCATGCCGATGACCTATCGCAGCCGCCTTCGGTTGGCCCTCATTATGCTCACCAGCGTGATGGTGGTGGGTTCCGCGGGATTCCACTACATCGAGGGTTGGGGCTGGTTCGACGGTTTTTACATGACTTTGACGACCATGTCGACCGTCGGCTATGGGGAAATTTATCCGCTATCCCATGTGGGGCGGGTGTTCAATTCGTTTTTGATTCTGGCTTCGGTTCTGGCGGGCGGATTCACGATTGCGACGGTCTCGCAAGGATTGCTAGAATTTGAATTCGGAAAGGTCTTCGGGCGACGACGCATGGAAAAAGAAATCGCGAAACTTTCCGATCATTACATTATCTGCGGCGCAGGACGCGTGGGCCGGACGGTGGCGCGCGAGTTGCGCACGCGCGGCGAAAGCTGCGTCATCGTGGAGAAGGATCCCGCCCGCGCCCAATGGGCGGAAGCTGAAAAAATTCCCGTGATTATCGGGAACGCATCGCTTGAGGACAACCTGCTGAAAGCGCGGATCGAACGGGCGCGCGGGTTCGTGTCGGCCGTCAGCTCCGACGCCGAAAACATTTACATCGTTCTGACGGCGCGCGGCCTTCGTTCGGACTTGAAGATCATCGCCCGGGCGAGCGAAGAAGAGGCGACGTCGAAGCTTCTGAGGGCCGGGGCCACGCAGGTTCTTTCCCCTTATTTCTTTATCGGCCACCGCATTGTCCAACTCTTTTTGCGGCCCAACGTGCTGGATTTCATGGATGTGGCGTTCGGCACGGAGCGATTGGACGTGGAAATCGGAGAAGTCCCGATCCCGGTTGGGTCCGCGCTGATCGGCAGGCAATTAGGCGATCCGCTGATCCGGCAGCAGGCTGGCGTCATCGTGCTGGCCGTCAAAAATGCGGCGGGCAGGATGGCATTCAATCCACCCCCCGAAACCGCGCTGTGCGCCGGAGACTGCATGATTGTGCTTGGCGGGGGCGAGCAATTGAAAAAAGTCGATGCCCTGGCCGGAGTTCCCTGAAGCGCGGCGTTCGCGCTCACAGCACTTCACGATACTTCAGGCGCGCGCAGCTACGTCCGAACCTTCTGCGAATGCCGCTATTGCGTCCATATCTTTTCGCGTGAATCCTCGAACGGGTAGACGTGCACCATCCAGCCGAATATTACGGGGTAATACGTGCCGCCGGCCTCGGCGCAGGCTTTTCTTGTGGTGATGGACCCTTCAAATCCGAATTTTTTCAGGTTGGCGCGCGCGTACTGGCCCCTCGGCGGCATGCAGAGCCTGACGTGCAGGTGCCACTGCGCGATGCTGAGCGGAACGCGCTGGTTCAACTGCTCTTCGCTCACCCGCTTCGGCATCGTGTACATCGCGCCGATCAGCTCGTATCCGGTTTTCGTCTTTTTGTAGAGCAGGGAAGTGGGCCGCGCGGGATCGTATGTGAAAGTTTCCAGGTAGGCGTTGAAATAGTTCGTGAAGTGATACTCCTGTTGCGGCACATTGGGCATGAAAATGTGGAACCCGTCGGCCAGCGCGACGCGATAGTCCTTGTACTTTACGATGGATTCGCGCAGTCGCTTCACGATCTCATTCGCCCGGGCCCAATCCTGCGGCGTGGGGGTGCGCAGCCGGGTCATGTACATGTGCGGCCCCATCTGGTGATGGTGCATATGGCTCATGGCATCCATGGCGCCGCGTTCGGCCTGCGCGTCCTTGCCGTTGGCTCCTTGGCCCATGTTCATTCCGGGCACTTCAGAATCCATCCCGGGCATAGTTTGATTCTGGCCAGGATTTTCGCCGGGCATTTTCCGGTGTTCCTGCCGTGAAGTTTGCTGCTGCGCGGAAAGATCAGGCGCGGCTCCGGCCATCGCAAGGGAAAAGATCGCAAGCAAAGCAATGCGGCGGAGCCTTCGGGTATTCATGATGGGCGGCCTTCTGCTTGCTATTCTACGCGCCTGGGGCATGGAAATAGCAAGCCGCGAGCGATCTTTTTCGCGCAGGGAAGTGTAGGCGCCTGCCTGAGGCGGTTCCGCGGCCATTGACAGTGCCTAGTCTGCTTTCCATTTTTAATGTCGCGCGGTGTAATCGATCCGGGCGCACGAATCGCCGGAAGGGAGGCAAAAGCATCGGAGATTGAGAAATCACCTCAACGAATTTCAGCATAAAATTCAGTATAAGATTATGATGCGCACTTCATTCAGGGGGGGGATCGGCACATGGGGCAGAAGAAACCTTCAATCGCGATCGTCGGAGCCGGAATCGGGGGAATGGCCGTGGCGGCCACGCTGCGCCAGATCGGCATGGACGTGAGGGTTTACGAGCAAGCCGCGCGCTTTGCGCGGATCGGCGCTGGCATTCAGATGATGCCCAACTCGATGAAAGTGCTGCGGCGCATTGGCGTCGAAGACATCGTGATCGCCAGATCTTTCAAGCCCTATTCTCACCTGAATCGGGAATGGGACACCGGCAAGATCATCAGGGAATTGCCCATGCCGGAAAGTCTTTTTGGGGCTCCTTATCTCTGCATGCACCGGGCGGAGCTGCATGAAGCCCTGGCCCAGGTGGTTCCCGCGGACATCATCCATCTCGGCAAGAAACTGGTGGGGCTGGAACAGGGCGCGGGGCAGGTGACGCTTGTGTTTGCCGACGGCACGCGCGCGCAGGCCGACGCCGTGATCGGCGCGGACGGCGTTCACTCCGTGGTGCGCGACATTATCATCGGTCCGGACGCGCCGATCCACAAAGGCCGCATCGCTTACCGCTCGATTTTTTCTTCCTCCCACCTCAACGGTTTTGACATCGGCTCCTCGCGCACCAAGTGGTGGGGGCCGGACCGTCATATCGTCATCTATTACACCAACGCCACGCGCACCGAGCTTTATTTCGTGACCAGCGTGCCGGAACCGGCCGAGTGGGTCACGCGCGAGTCATGGTCCGCTACGGGCGACGTAAACGAATTGCGAAAAGAGTACGAAGGGTTTCACCCGGATGTTCGCGCCGTTCTGCAAGCCTGCCCGGATTGCCATAAGTGGGCGATCCTGGAACGCGAACCGCTGCCGCGATGGAGTGACGGGCGTATCGTTCTGCTGGGCGATGCCTGCCATCCGATGACGCCCTACATGGCGCAGGGAGGAGCTACCGCAATCGAGGACGCCGCCATTCTGGCGCGGTGCCTGGGAGAAGTGGACGGGGAAGACCTCGAAAGCGCATTCCTTCGCTACGAGGCCCATCGCAAACCCCGCACCTCGCGCATTCAAGCGATTTCCAGCGCGAACACCTGGATGAAGGGCGGGAACGAGGACACCAGCTGGCTCTATGGTTATGACGCCTGGAACGTGCCCTTGCCCCCCGCGGAACCTCGCGTTAAGACGGGCGCATAGTTAGCCGGCAACGCCGGCGCAGGGTGCGCGGGCGCACACGGCTCACTGGTCACTCGAATCCGGGCGAATCCGGGCCGTTGTTCGATCCGATTCCGCCTCGGGACAGCAATTCTCGCAAAGCCTGCTCTCCGCTGGCCCCGCGCTGCGTCCCGACGATGTTTCCATCTTTGTCGATCACCACGTAGATGGGATAAACCGTCGCTTCGTACATGGCCGCGAGGTTGGTGTCATTGGTAAGGACGATGCGGGTTGCGCGCGGATATTTCTTCAGATATTTTTTGACCGTCTTCTTGGACTCGCCGACATCCACGCTCAGGACAATCAGCCCTTTGCTGCCGTACTCGCGGCTGATTTTATCCACGAGCGGGGCTTCCTGAAAGCAGTAGGGACACCACGTCGTCCAAAACTCCAGCAGGACGACTTTTCCCTTGATCGTCTGGTTTGTGAATTTTTCGCCACCCATCGTTTTGGCATTGAACCCTGGGGCGGGTTGGTTCGCATTGGGACCCGCCGACAAGGGTAGAGCCGCAAGAAGCAGGAGGCAGGGAACTGCTGCGCGAAGAGCTGTACGGGGCAGTTTCATGGGCGAAATGTACTCATATTGTACTGCCATGTCAATTAATTCTTGAGGGTAAGTCCACAGACCCGGGGAGTTGGTTCGGGGTTGGCATTTTTGGAGTTTTGGAGTGATCAACGGACGCGCACACTCGCCCCGGGTAATCACACACCGGCCTCTCCGTGCAACCTGTCACCGTAACCGGGCACAAAAAAGGCGGAGGGCCGATCTTTTCTGCATAGCTGCACGGCTCGGGATGGCGCACCGCCACTGGGTGCGCCAGGATGCGCTCTGTGCGGACGAACTTTGGCAGGGCCGGGAACTCGCCGCTTAATGTCGTGTTGCGCTGTGCTCGCTGGCCGTCCCGTTGGACTTCACTGCCGTGTGACGGCGCGCGGCTACCGCCCTGCTGATCTGCTCCTGGCCCCGATCCATGCTCTCTCTCAAATGGGTACGAGACTCTCGAACTTTTTCATTGGCGGTATCTACGGCGTCCAGGCATTTTTCCTCAAGCCATTCCCGAGTCTGCTGGCCCGCCTTGGGAGCCAAAAAAATGCCGAGTGCCGCGCCGATCCCCAGTCCGGCCGCCAAGTACCCGAACCCTGATCCCCGGCCCATGTTCTCAATGTTCTGTAGATGCGTAATTGGACTCTCACCTTGGTTGGTCATAAATCCCTCCTACGAGGTGGATGCTTCTTGCAGACCAAAGGTAGTCTTGTTGCAAATATTAGAATGTGACGGTTGGCGTTCCGCGCCGTGACGAGGGTCACCCCGTCCAAATTACGGGATGCGCAGGGAAAACAAAGCGCGAGCACGGAATGGGAATCGCCGCACGGCCTTTTGGACGGCGCCGGCACGCCGCCAGCTAATTCAACATCCGACGGACGTTTTCCAGTCCCTGGAGCGCCAGCGTATAGCGCGGCTCGATGGCCAGCGACTGCTGAAATAATTCGCGGGCGCGATTGAGTAACCCTTTGCCGAGGTAGATGCGGCCGAGGTTGAAGTAAGGGAAGTGCCGCGGTTCATAGCGTTTCGCCTGGATCGCCTGTTCGAGCCAAGGGATGGCTTCGTCCGGGCGTCCCAGGTCGATCAGGTAGACGCCGATATCGTTATACGGGTTTCCAAAGTCAGGATCGACTTCGATGGCGAGCCTGCATTCGGCGATGGCCTCTTCTATCTTTCCCTGAAAGTGATAGGTCCAGCCGAGAAATGTGTGCGCCTCGGCGGTGGCGTGAAGCGCCAGCGATCCCTGGTACAGTTCGACGGCGCGGTCGTAGTCGCCCTCCATCTGCGCCTCGAACGCTTCCGCGAATTGCTGCTGGGCCTGCGCTTTGCGGTCTTCTGAAGACATGCACCATATTGGGCGCAGCGCGGCGAGTGTGTCAAATATGTCCGCCAGGCAGTGTTCTGATCGGCTCGTTGCCGTGCGGTTTAATCCAGATGAATATGCCCCTTATGGATGATGGGCGGGGTCGCAGTGGGAAATGGCCGAACGTGCTATAGTTATTTTTGGCCCGGCCCTGGCCGGGAAATCGAAATTCAATTTCGAAATCGGAGTGTCCATGTACCCTGAAGAATTCGTCCGGCCCATGCGAGAGGAACTCACGAACATCGGCTTTCGAGAATTGTGCACCGCGGAGGAAGTGGATACCGCATTGCTGGAAGAGAAGCGCGCGGCACTGGTCGTGGTGAACTCCATTTGCGGGTGCGCTGCCGGCAAGGCCCGTCCGGCGGTGGCCCTGGCTCTGGCGAACCCGGCGCGTCCGGAAGTTCTGGTGACGGTTTTTGCCGGACAGGATAGCGAAGCGACGAACAGGGCACGCAGTTATTTCACCGAATATCCGCCATCTTCTCCGTCAATTGCTTTGCTGCGCGATGGGAAAGTCGTTTTCATGCTGCAGCGTAGCGATATCGAGGGCCGCGACTCCACCGCAATCGCCGCGGATCTTACCGGCGCCTTCGACCGCTTTTGCGCGCAGGCTCCGGCCTCAGCGGGCGAATAGGGAGTCAGAATGCTCGCGGGGCGCGAAGTTCAGCGCTAGCGGGAACGCGATTCCTTCCATTGCAGGGGAGGCAAATCCAGACTGGTGGCGCGCTTCAGATATGCCTGGGCATGTTTGGCGGCCCGGTCTTTTCCCTCTTCGATGTCGTCCACCGGTTCGGAGGGCGCAATCCAGGTCTTGGTCTTGACGTTGTAGACGGAGGCTTGAATTCCGATGGCGTTGTGCTCGGAAAACAGGCGCAGGTGCTCGCCGTTCACTTCCACTTCGGCCCAAACCCCATCGGTCAACATGGGGAAATTCCGCCTGCCACGAAGCCGCGGTTTCTGCTGGGGAGAAACGCTTTCATCGTCACTTCCGGTTTTTCCTGTCGATTTGAATTTGTTGATGGTAATCCGCAATCTGGTCGTCAATCACCTTGAGTTCCAGGGCCAGGTACGTATCGCCGGGATTTTTCTCGAATTGCTCGGACAAAGGCCTTCTTTTTCCAACCAGTTCGTTCACTCGTGTTCTTAGAGAATTTGGATCTACAACGGTCAACATAAGCTTCGTCCCTCGGGAACAAGTATGGGGCCAATCCGTCTTTTCCGGTAGCTTTTCTGTTTCGGAGTTTCTTCCGCCATGCACAAATCGTGACTTGGAAAGGCAAAAGACGATTTTTCTGCAAGCCGGCGGGGCGGCTGCGACGGCGGGATCGCTCATGTTAGAATTCCAGCGTGCCCAAACAGACGATTCGTCCTGCTCGAACGATCAGCGGCTCACTGGAAGTTCCCGGCGATAAATCCATTTCGCATCGCTACGCGATGCTCGCGGCGCTGGCCGAGGGCGCAAGCGACATCTCGCATTTTTCAGCGGCGGCCGACTGCCGCAGCACGCTCGATTGCGTGTCGCGCCTGGGCGCGAAAGTGACCGCGCAGGGCGATCGCGTCCGCATCGCGGGCGCGGGCCTAGCGGGCCTGCGAAAATCGCGCCGCAAGCTCGATGCCGGAAATTCCGGCACAACCATGCGCCTGCTAGCCGGAATCCTGGCGGGTCAGGAATTTCGCACGGTGATTGACGGAGACGCGTCCCTGCGGCGGCGCCCGATGCGGCGCATCATGGATCCGCTGGCAAAGATGGGGGCGCGGATTCATGCGCGCGAAGGAGGCTACGCACCCCTGGAGATCGAAGGCACGCGCCTGACTCCCATCGAGTACACCCTTCCGGTCCCAAGCGCACAGGTGAAGTCGACCATCCTGCTGGCCGGATTATTTGCGGACGGGGTAACGTCCGTGATTGAGCCGGTCCGCACCCGGGATCACACCGAGTTGGCCCTGGCCGAGTTTGGCGCGCACCTGGAGCATGAGGGCCGCGCGATTCGCATTCACGGGCGTCCGCGCCTGACCGGGCGCGCGCTCACCGTTCCCGGCGATCTTTCGTCCGCCGTCTTCTTTCTGGCGGCGGCGATGGTGCTGCCGGAATCGAACATCGTGATTCACAACGTGGGGCTGAATCCCACGCGTTCCGCCGTGCTCGACGTTTTGGGTTCGATGGGAGCGCCGATCAGCCTGGTGTCGGTTTCCAGCGCGCACGGAGAACTCGTCGGCGACATCTCGATTCGCCACGAGCCGCTGCAAGGCGGAGTCCTGGAAGGCGATGCGATCGCCCAGCTCATCGACGAGCTTCCTGCCATCGCCGTGCTGGGACCTTACACCGAGCAGGGAATTGAGATTCGCAACGCTGCCGAGTTGCGCGTGAAAGAGAGCGACCGCATTGCCGCGCTGGCGGAAAACCTGCGCCGCATGGGCGCGCAAGTCGAGGAACGTCCCGACGGCTTGCGTGTGGAGGGCCGCTCGGCGGGTCGTTTGCACGGAGCCGAGATCGAACCGCGCGGGGACCACCGCATGGCCATGGCATTCGCCATCGCCGCGCTGGGTGCCGAGGGCGACACGACGATTCGCGACGCGGAGTGTGCCGGCGTTTCCTTTCCGGACTTCTTCTCCACTTTGGACCGGCTGGTCGAGCGGTAGGCGCCCGCAAATCGGGGCAGCGCATGAAAAATGTGGGGAAAAACCCACAAAAATATACCAATCGAGCAATGCGCGTTGCGCGTTCGCTTAGAACGCGCGAGCACCTCCTTTCTTGACACTCAGTCACCGCAGCGGTTAACCTCGCGTGCGAATGCGTGCAACTCTCCGCAGGCTGTTCATCGCGCTGGTGATCTTGGCGGCTCTGGCCGCGATCGCCTATCAATCCCGTCATAAGATCAATTTGGCCGATTTTACCTGGAGCAAGTTCATTGCAAGTGTAAGCCAGGCAAACATTTGGCTGCTTTTGCTTTCGTTTTTTGGGATCTACGGATGCTACGTGATCCGCTCGATCCGCTGGCAGCGCTTCTGCCGGTATGTGGGGCCAACGACCTTTCTGAATACTTATACAGGCACGCTGATGGGTTTTACCTCGATTTTTGTTCTTGGACGCGCGGGAGAGCCTGTCCGGCCACTGCTGCTCGCGCGGAAGGATCGCCTACCTGTTTCGAGCCTGTTCGGTATTTTCTTTTTGGAGCGGTACTGCGACTTTGCGGCTGCTGCGGCCATGGCCTGCTTGAGCCTGCTTGTGTTTCCCAAACGGCTGTCCGAAGCGGGAGCGGACATGAACTGGGTGGCGAATGCGAGCCAGGGAGCATGGCTGTTGCTTGGGGCGTTGACCGTCGCGACGATGATCCTGGTCTACTACCGCGTGCATGGTGCAGGGGCGGTGGATCGGGGGCTCGAACATTGGCGGGCCGCTGGAGGGATGCGCATGCGTTTCGCCTCCGCCATTTCAGGGATGAGCGAAGGTTTGCAGGCCATTCGAACCCTCCCCGACCTGTGGGCCGCCATCGGCTATACGACCGCGCACTGGGTGCTCGCCGTGTTCGTTTATTTGTGGGTTTCCTGGGCTTTTCCAAGCGCGTTTGTTCATTTCGAGATGAATTTCTCAGGCGCCATGCTTTTGCTCGCCGTCACCCTGGTGGGGTCGGTGCTGCAGCTTCCGGGCATTGGCGGCGGCGCGCAGATCGCCAGCATCGTCGCCTTGACCGCGATTTTTGGGGTCGAGCAGGAGCCGGCCATCGCCATCGCCGTCGTCCTTTGGCTCGTCACATTCGCCAGTTGCACGGTGGCGGGGATTCCCCTGTTGATCCACGAGGGCATGTCCGTCGGGGAGTTGCGCCGGATGGCGCGCGACGAAGCCGCGGCGGAGGTTTCCGGGAAGCACATCGGGATTTCGGCCGCGAACGGGGTTCCAATCCCCGGCGAATTCAAGGAAAAACACCGAGGAGATTCAGCACCGTGAAGTGTCCATTCTGTTCGGCCGTCGAAGACAAGGTGATTGACTCGCGCGAGGGCCGCGCCGGAGATCTGATCCGCCGCCGGCGTGAGTGTCTGAAGTGCGGCCGCCGTTACACCACCTACGAGCGGATTGACGAAATCCCGTACATGGTCATCAAGAAGGATGGCCGGCGGGAACGATTCGACCGCCAAAAAATTCTGCAAGGCTTGCTGAAGTCGTGCGAAAAGCGTCCCGTTCCAACGGCGAAACTCGAAGCCCTGGTATACGAAGTCGAGCGATTCGTCCATGAAGCCCCCGAACGCGAGCGCAAAACCAGCGAAGTGGGCGAGCTGCTGATGAACCGCATCAAGAAACTCGACAAGGTCGCCTACGTCCGATTTGCCTCCGTCTACCTGGATTTTAAGGACGTGAAAGAATTCATGTCCGAACTGAAGGGCCTGCTGAAAGACCGCTCGAAGAAATAACGGTTCGCTTCTCCCGCTTCCAATCGGACCCCCCTAACCTAAGCCGCGGCATGCGCGCAGGCTAAAAAGGCAATCCCCCGGACGTAGTCCGTCCGGGGGCGCCGGGAAGCGAAAAGCAACGCGAGCTAGCCGATGTGCAGGTTATTGGTCACGGAGAATACTCCCGGGACGCTATTTGCGGCGATCCCGGCCACGTTTTTATCCATCTGGTTCATGACCGTACCTTCGAGGACCACGTGTCCGCCTTTTACCAGGATATGGACCTGTGGATAGGAGCCCATCGTGTACCGCCCCAAATCGGATTTTGAAAAGATGGTGCGGTATTCCGCGCGGCGGATTTGATTGTCGAACCTGGAGGGGGGCAGCACCTCGATGTTGTTGATGACTTTGGTCACGCCGGGGATGCGGCGCACCGCGCGGCCCGCGTCGTACTTGGTCACGTCATGCTCGCTGATCACTTGGCCGGTCAATGTCACTTCGGTGCCGTTCACCTGGTATCCCAGGTCATCGAACACGCCGTACCAGGGCAGCATGGCCATCTCGTGCTTCACCTGACCGGGGATCGCTGAAATATCCGGGGATTTGCTGGATTCCGCTCTGGCGACCGGCGTGCCGATGGCAATACCCGTCGTTAGGAACGTCAAAACCAATAAGCCCTTTAAAATGTGCATCTGATCTCGCATTTGCAATCTCTTCTGACGGCCTTGCAGCGCCGAGCTTTTTGTTTTCCCACACCTTTTAGATGCGCTGGCCGATCAAAAGGGGTCCTGAACACACACGCCCGCGAAGGCCGGTAAACCGGGTGAACAATTCTGCTAGGATGGCAAAGGAATCTGATTCTTAGCCGGTTCGTAATTTGTTGAAACTCCGGGCCGGAGGAGCCGCAGTATCCGTGTGGATTATCGCTCATCGAGGGGCTTCCGGGCACGCGCCTGAGAATACATTGGCGGCGTTTCGCATCGCCGCCGAAATGGGCGCGCAGTTTATCGAGACGGACCTGCAGATCACCCGGGATGCGCGGATCGTGGCCATCCACGATACCAAGCTGGACCGCACGACGAACGGCGATGGGCAGGTGCATTTACGAACGCTGGAGGAAATCCGGAAGCTGGATGCGGGAGCGTGGTTCGCCTCCCAGCCGTCCAATTCTTTTGCAGGGGAACGCGTGCCCACGCTGGATGAAATTCTTCAGTTCGCGAAGGAGCACGACGTCATTTTTTACCTCGAAATCAAATCCGGCGCGGCCTGGGGAATTGAACACGCCGTAGTTGCGGCGCTGCGCAATGTAAAAGCATCGGCGCGAACCGTAATTCTATCGTTTGATCCGTCCACGCTGGATACCGTGCACCGCCTCGACGCGACGATGTTGACGGCGTTTTTGTGCGAGCATCCGTCCAATGACCTGGTGGCGCGGGCCCTTCGTGCCGGAGCGCGGCAACTGGCCCCGCGCGGCGACCTGGTTACCTCCGCTCTGGTCACCAAGGCGCATCAAGCGGGCCTGCAGGTGGTCACCTGGACGATCAACGAGCCGGAACAAATGCGTCGCCTGATCGCCGCCGGCGTGGACGGTATCATGACGGACTATCCGGACCGCCTCGTCAGCGTCCTGCACGAAAAGTAGGCCGGGCGCAGGCAGGCGGGCACAGACAGGGCCGACGTCAGCGCGCTAAACGAAACAGCGCCGCAAACTCGGCCACGGAAAGCTGCTCGGCGCGAGCGTTCGACGGCAAGCCCGCTTCCCGCAAGACTTCCTCCGTCCGCGTTCTCAGCCGTGCGCGCAGATTATTCCGCAAAGTCTTTCTTTTCTGCGCGAAACACTCCTTCACGAAATCGAGGAACTCTGTTTCGTCATCCAGATGGATACGCGTGCGCTCTCCCGGCATGCGAAAACTTACCAGCGCCGAGGCGACCTTCGGTGGCGGCCGGAAAGCCCCGGGCGGAATCTGAAATGCGATTTCCGGCCGGCCGAACCATTGCGAAGCCACCGAGAGATAACCGTAATCGCGGCATCCCGGCTGCGCCACGATGCGCACGGCAACTTCATACTGAATCACGATGTGAATGGCCGCGATACGGTCCGCATGCTCGAACAGGCGGTGCAGAATGGGAGAAGTGATGTAGTAGGGCAGATTTCCGTAAACGGAAAAGCGCGCGCCGCCCGTCAATTTTTCAACGGCGAGCACGTCGCTGTGGATGATTTCCACATTTTTGAGCGGCGCAACCACCTGGCCCAAATGCCGGGCAAGGCCGGGATCGAGTTCCACGGCGAACAATTTAGACGCGCGACGAGCCAGGCGCGTGGTCATCTCTCCATGCCCGGCGCCGATCTCCACCCACACGCCGTCGCCGATTCCCGCGGCCTGCGCGATGCGCTCCTGCCAGCTGACGTCGGAAAGGAAATGTTGTCCCAGCTTCTCGGGTGCCATGCCAGGGAAGTGTATCAAGAGACGGCTTTCCGCGCGCGTCACACCAGCCTTGCAGGGTTCTTGACGCCTGCGGCGGCTTTCAGTACGGTGGATACTTCAAACGCGATATGAAAATACTTTTCGTAGCATCCGAAGGGCTCCCATTTTCGAAGACGGGCGGTTTGGCGGACGTGATGGAAGCCCTGCCGAAATCGCTGGTGGCGCTCGGCCATGAAGTGGCCGTGTTGCTTCCGCGATACCGCAATATCCACGCGGTAGCCGTCGCCGTGCCCAGCTTGACGATTCCGATGGGCGATTCGCTGCGTTTCCCGGCAATCGTGGATGGCGGGATCCTGCGCGGGGTGCAGTACTTTTTTGTGGAAGATTCCGAATATTTCGATCGCGAGCAGCTCTACGGCGTGGCCGGGAAGGATTATCCGGACAATGCGGAGCGCTTTGCGGAGTTTTGCCGCGCGGCCATCGAATTCTGCAAGCGCGTGTGGATGCCCGAAGTAATCCATTGCCACGACTGGCAGGCGGGGTTGGTTCCCGTGCTGCTGCGAACGCAATACGAGAAGGACGGCTCGGTGCAGGATCTGCCCGTGGTCTTCACGGTGCACAATATGGGCTATCACGGCTCTTTCCCCCGCGAAACGATGAAGAAGATCGGTTTGCCGGAAGAACTGTTCGCGATCGACGCGATGGAATTCTACGGCCGCGTTAATTTCCTGAAGGGCGCGCTCACCTTCGCCGACTACCTGACGACGGTGAGTCCCAAGTATGCGCAAGAGATTCAAACGCCCGAATACGGACACGGACTGGAGGGCGTGGTGCGCAATCGCGCGGCCCGATTGTCCGGCATCCTGAACGGCGTGGATTACGCGGCGTGGAGCCCGGAAAAGGACAAGGCCATCGCTTCGCGGTATTCCGCGAAAGACCTGTCGGGCAAACTGGCGTGCAAGAAGGATCTGCTCGACGTATTCGGGCTGCCGCCGGAAGCGGTGAACCATCCGGTCATCGGCATCGTCTCGCGATTTGTCAGCCAGAAAGGGTTTGACCTGATCGAACAGATTGCGCGGGAATTACTGAACGGGGATCTGGCGATTGTCGCTCTGGGCGCGGGGGAAGCCAAACATGAAAGGGTGTTCCGCGATCTGCAGGGCGCGTACCCGCGCAAAATCAGCGTGAAGGTGGCGTACGATAACGTTCTGGCCCACAAGATCGAAGCTGGCGCCGATATTTTCCTGATGCCATCCCGGTACGAGCCCTGCGGATTGAACCAGATCTACAGCCTGAAGTATGGAACAGTTCCTGTGGTGCGGGCCACGGGGGGCCTGGACGACACGGTTGAGGAATTCGATCCGGAGACATCGCGGGGCACGGGATTCAAATTTCAGGCGTATGATGGGGAGTCCCTGCTCGCCGCGCTTCAGAAGGCCCTGGCCGTTTTCAACAATGAGCTGGCCGTCTGGCGCCGCATTCAGGCCAATGGCATGGCCAAGGATTTTTCCTGGCGGGTATCCGCGATAGAATATGCAAGGTTGTACCAGGTAGCCTGGAAATCCAGAAACCGAAAGGCCGCAAGATCATCTAATCAAGCCAGGGCAAAGTCGGCTAAGATATCTCCGGCAGCCTCCACAGGAAAGGGTCCTCATGGCAGATAATGTAAGCAGTGTGACAGACAGCACGTTTCAGGCTGAAGTGATCGACGCAAGCAATACCCAGCCGGTAATGGTTGATTTCTGGGCGGAATGGTGCAGGCCTTGCCTGATGCTGGCGCCGACGGTGGCGGAGATCGCCACGGCCTATGCGGGCAAAATTAAGATCGTGAAATTGAACGTGGACGAAAACACCAATTCCGCCGGCAAGTTCAATATCCGCGGCATTCCGACGCTGCTCATCTTCAAGGGCGGACAGGTTGCCGAGCAGGTGGTCGGGGCGGTCCCGCGTGACGCGATTGAGAAAGCCATTCAGCGCCACCTCGCGTAAACTTCCATCCCACATCGCAACCTCGCCGGGACGCCGCAAACGTCCCGGCGCAGGCGATGGAGCGAATGCGGTGAAGTCCCAGTAGGACAGGCTTCAGCCTGTCTGCCTTTTCTGGGGTGTAGACTGTGGTTTCATGGGAACTGAAAAGCCAGACAGGCTGAAGCCTGTCCTACTCGGCCGCGTGGTATTAAGCGTTCCCGCCGAGCGGTCTTGCCTATTCCTCGAACCGAAGGTAGCATAGTGTTTCCGCGATTGGCTTCATCCCTCCTCATGAATCCGTAGTTATGGAGTGGCGCGGAGGCGTGTGAGAAATGGGGTTGTGAGCGGGTTTTGCCGGGGCTTTTGCTTGCACGAACCAAATCAGATTTGTGATGTAAACCACCAGGGCGAAAGCATAATGCCTTGGGCAGGAGAGGCTGGCCGATGAAGTCGATTGTAGTGGTAGGGGCGCAGTGGGGCGATGAAGGCAAGGGCAAGGTGGTGGACTACCTTGCGGCGTCGTTCGATTACATCGCGCGATGCGCGGGCGGGCACAATGCCGGGCACACGGTGATTTACAACGGGGCGCGCTTCATCCTACAACTGATCCCGTGCGGGATTCTGCGGCCCGGAAAGCATGCGGTGATCGGTTCGGGAGTGGTTGTCGATCCCGCGGCGCTGGTCGCGGAGCTGGACACGCTGGCAAAATCCGGCATCGACGTTTCCGGGCGCTTGCACCTTTCCAGCCGCGCGCATCTGATTTTCCCATATCACCGGCAGATGGAAAAAGCGGCCGAAGCGGCGCGTGGCGCGGCGAAAATCGGCACCACTTCGCGGGGTATTGGCCCGGCTTACGAAGATAAAATGGCGCGGCACGGAATTCGCGTGGGCGACCTGATGAATCCCGAGCGATTTCGCGAGAGGCTGGCGCGCGTCATTTCGGATAAAGACGCGGTGTGCCGCGCGACCTATGGCGTGCCGCTCGATACGGCGGGCATGGCGGAGCAATACCTTGCGCTCGGCGAGCGCATTCGACCGCTGATTTCCGATGCTTCGTTGCTGATCAATGACGCGCTGGATGCCGGGAAATCGGTGCTGTTTGAAGGCGCGCAGGGCACCATGCTGGACATCGATTTCGGAACCTATCCGTACGTCACCTCCTCCAACGCCATTGCCGGCGGCGCCTGCACGGGCCTGGGCGTGGGTCCCACGCGCATCAACGCGGTGGCCGGAGTGACCAAGGCCTACACCACACGCGTTGGCAGCGGCCCATTTCCGACGGAAATGCCCGACCTGGAAGCAACCGAATTGCGCGACCGCGGAAAAGAATACGGCGCGGTGACGGGGCGTCCCCGCCGTTGCGGATGGCTGGACCTGGCCGAATTGCGGTATGCCGTGCAGATCAACGGAATATCGTCGCTGGTCGTTACCAAGCTCGACGTGTTCGATACTCAAAAAGAAATTAAAATTTGCACCGGTTATCGTTACAAGGGCGCGCCGATCAAGGAAATGCCGGCTGCGGCGGAAGACCTGGCCGAAGTGACGCCCGAATATCGCACGCTTCCGGGCTGGCAGTCGGACACCTACGGCGTGCAAGATGCCGCCAAACTGCCGCGCGCAGCGACGGATTATCTGAAATTCATCGCTGACTTTCTGGGTATCGAAATTGGTATGATATCGACCGGGCCGGAGCGCGACGCCACCATTGTTTGCGCCGGCACCCAACTTGCATCCTGGATCTAGTCAGCGATCGAGTCAACGAATGGATCGAGTCAACGATCCATTCTGGCGGTCTGACCGGTGAATCCCATGCTCCCCTATACCGACGCGCGAAAAAAAGTGATCGAGGTTGCCGGGTCCCTCCGGCGGCCGCTGCTGCGCGAAACCATCGAAATTGAACTGGCATTTGGCCGGATTCTCGCCAGCCAGGTCGTCGCCGACCGCGATTACCCGCCCTTTCACCGCTCCACGCGGGATGGGTTTGCCGTGCGCGCCGCGGATGCTTCCGCTCCGGGAGCGCGGCTGGAATGCGTCGGCGAAATTCGCGCCGGGGGAAGTTTTGCTGACACGGTGGGGCCGGGGCAATGCGTGGAGATCATGACCGGCGCGAGCGTTCCGGCGGGCGCGGACGCCGTTGTGATGGTCGAACACATCCAGCGGGACGGCCAAAAGATCACTCTGGATCGCGCGATGCGCACCGGCGAACACATCGTGGCTCGCGGAAGCGAAGCTCGCGCGGGCGCGCTGCTGGTATCGGCAAAAACGCGCCTGGGTTACGCGGAAATGGCCCTTGCCGCGCAAGCGGGCGCGACGCGCCTGGAAGTGTTTTCCAGGCCGCGCCTGGCAATTCTGTCCAGCGGCGATGAAGTTGTGGATGCCCGTGCGACGCCGGGACCTCTTGAGGTGCGCAACAGCAACGGAATTTCCATAGAAATCCTGGCGCGCACCGCCGGCGCCGATACGATCCAACTGGGCAGCGTGCCCGATGAAATCGCTCCGATTCGAGCAGCCATTGAGCGCGGCCTGCAAGAAGATATTCTGGTGCTTTCCGGCGGGGTATCGATGGGAAAGTACGACCTGATTGAGCAGGTGCTCGCCGATCT